>Ga0315914_1000477_pt1 | contig 50269 bp, 30 predicted proteins | sample MpolenodulesMG_FD_203920 | JGI IMG/M metagenome (GOLD analysis project Ga0315914, IMG submission 203920) | Medicago polymorpha root nodule microbial communities from Los Angeles, California, United States - elongated nodules | ecosystem: Host-associated > Plants > Roots > Nodule | place: USA...
GTAGCAGTTTTGGCCCCCAAGACTGATATTGACTCGGTCTACGCTGACGTGACACCCTAAGTGGGTGCCACGTGTTTTTTTTTTTTTGCTTGGGGAGCCAAAACTGCTACAGTTGCAAAACTTAGGGGGTTATTTTGTAGCTTTTTTTCTTAGGGGGCCAAAATCGCAACTTTGAGAAAGTTAGGCGGCTAAAACTGCAATTAAGCCAATCTTTTATCATAGATTTAAGTCGTCACCAAGACAAAAGATTTATATTAAATAACTTTTTTTTGTTGCATTCCTATTGATTGAAAATCACATCACATTATTTATAGATATGCAAATAGACCAAATCCATGCCAATCAAACCGTTAAAATTGATAAAATTCATTCACGCTTCACCATACCATTTAACAACAAAAAAAAGAGATCATTCTTGTGTGTAATTTATTATTTAAAAGTGTCTAAACAAAAAGAGACATATTCATATGAACCAACTTGTTCTGAATTGTCGTTAAAAATAGGAAATAATTCATCACTGCTACCATCCATCAGAACCTTGTAAACAACGTTGATGGTGTATTCACCACCACGACCATGATTTCAAGACCAAACATCAACGACCTTATTTTTCAAAAATTATTCAAACAAAAAATGCACTCCTCCACTAAATTTACCTCACATCACAGTGAAATAACCCCGCCTCCACCCTTCGCTCCTGCCCCAACGCAGGGGCGGACCTGGGCAAGGCATGGTGTGACAAGTGTCACACCAGTTAGGTCCAAATTTTTTTTTTAATTCTTTTTTTTATCCAATCATTGTATAATTTTTACTTGTATATTAAATTCAGACACTTAAATTTTTTAGTTCACCCGTCTGTATGCACGGGTGTCCTGTTTGAGCATTTGATTCATCTCTTTGCAACTTATATAGAAAGAGATGTTCTTAGAACAATTAATAATGATATAATTTTAGTTCATTTTCAACAAATGAAAAACAAATTCTTTTTTTTTTTTTTTAATTTTGGTTGCCACAACTATTTTTAATATAATTTCTTATTAAATTTAGTATTATATAATTATTTGACAAAAAAAATTTGTCGCACTGATATTGAGAGTCCAGATCCGCCCTGCCCCAGCGCCTCAACTTATCATAATAGTGACTATGACCTGGTTTATGTTTGAGTTGATGTTTAAAAGCTTAATAAATTGGCTCGTGCCTACTAGTCTAATGGATTAAGTTAGGATTGTCAATTCTCAAGCTGTTTGATTCCTCTTGTGTCAACTTTAGTGGGTTAATATGACTTTTTTTATATATAAAAAAAAGGCTTAATTACACCTTTGTCCCCCTAAGTTTTCCAAAGTTGTAATTTTGACCCCCTAAAAAAAACAACTTTTTTCAGACCCCCTAAGTTTACTTTCTATTGCAATTTTGGCTCTCTAACCCAATTTTGACACAGTCAACGCTGACGTGGACGCATTTTTGTATTTTTAATATTTTTTTATTTTCTAATTAAAAAATAAAAATAAATATTTTTTTTATTTTTGTAATTTAAAAAAAAAATTGTTACTAAAAAAACCATTTTTTTAAAAAATAAACTTTTTTATTTTTGCAATTAAAAAAACAATTTTTTTATAATTACAAAAATATTTTTTTATTTTTTAAAATTAAAAAATAAAATAAAAAATTTACTCACGTGTCCGTTGACTGGGTCAAAATTGCAACAGAAAGTAAACTTAGGAGGCCTGGAAAGAGTTGTTTTTTTAGGGGCTAAAATCACTACTTTGAAAAACTTAGGAGGTCAAGACTGTAGTTAAGCCAAAAAAAAATTAGGAGTGTTAATTGATTATCTTGTGTCTAACAAAAATTAGGAGTGGACTTCTATTTTCAGACTGTCTGTCTAAAATCTCTAAAATGCTACTTATGGGTATATTTGAGTTTAACCCTCAAAAGGACCTTTGTGCCTCTCTTCCCTAGAACTTTAAACCCTCATTCTGAGTTCAATGTGAACCAATCTTAATGCGATAGGTTTGTGATCAATTGAATTCAATTTTATTTTAAAGATTGTGGTCGAAGAACTCTTTTGCCTTTATTCCGATTGTTTTCTCCTTCTCTCTGCTAGTTTGTTCTGGTAAGCGTTGTTTCTTTCTATTTCAATTATTAAAATCAAATCTTACTATTATATGGCTCTTCTGTTGTTAATCTTGCAAGAATTGCCGTAGGACTAATGCCCAGAAATTCCTTTACCTATGTGATTTGCTATTCTTTTTTTTTACGTTAAAACAAATTCATTAATGAAAGTCCGGCAATAAATCAAATGTCAAAACTGCAGAAATACAAGGTGGAGTTTTTCAATCCATATGCAATCTAAATTCTTAAGAGCATGTTTAGCTAAATAATGAGCAGTTTGGTTGGCTTCAGGCCTACCACGCAAAAAGTTTAAACTACGAAAACTACCGTTCAAACTAATACAATCTCGAATAATAGAGCCAAGATAGTTTGGAGATTGTTGGTGAACATTCAACACTAAAACCACATTAGAAGCATCCGATTCTGCTATAAGATTCAGAAAAGACATGTCTTTCGCAAATTCCAAACCCTTCCGCATAGCTAAAGCTTCTACAACCTCTGAATCTGGTAATGAAGAGACTTGCCAGGAACTAGCACCAACGACAACACCTTCATTATCTCTCACAACAACACCAATACCTCATTTATCACCTTCTATCGGACCTGCTGCATCAACATTAAGCTTATAAATAACCACTAAACGAAGGAGGTGTCCAATGAACATCAGATATTGACAAAATTGGACCTCCATTTAGTGTTTCCATCAACACCGTACTTGCACTCTTAAAATTCACTATAGATTGTTGTACCTTTTGAACAGTGGTAGTCACATCAACATCAAACCCCTCAAAACATTTCTTATTTCTAGCACACCATATCTCATAACACAAGGCTAAAACATGTACTATAATATCCTCATCAACATCAATAATATTTTCCTCCAACCACTTACGAAAAGGTATGTACCTAGAATCATGTGAATTAAATACCACACTTAAAGAGGAGGCAAACCATATCTGCTTTGATAAATGACACTCCATAAAAAGGTGTGAAATTGTTTCATTATGTTGTCCACAAAGAACACACAATGGATCTACCTGGAATCATGTGAATTAAATACCACACCTAAAGATGAGGCAAACCATATCTGCTTTGATAAATGACACTCCATAAAAAGGTGTGAAATTATTTCATTATGTTGCCCACAAAGAACACACAATGGATCACTACTTATTCCTTTTTTCAAAAGTTCATTTTTCACTGGTAGTTTTTCATGTAGAATCCTCCAAGAAAGGTGGATGTGTTTTGGAATACTTTTTATTTTCCATAACTTTTTCCACACCTGGTGATTATTGTCCTGCATTGAGCTATGTGATTCATCTACTTCATGCCTTGCCTTTAAGAAATGGTATGAATTCTTCACAGAAAAAGTAGTTGATCGTGAAGCGCCCCACACAAAGTCTTCTTGCGCTTGAGAGTGGAGTAGAGATCCTGTGTGCATTTATACTACTAATTTATTTCAAAACTATATAGTAATGGACACCTCCTTTTATTTTGGGAAGGAAAAGGAGAGCATCGCAACCCAAAAAGAGGGCGGGTGGTTTATTTATAAAACAATAGTTTGGCTTCTATCATTGCAATTAGGGTGTCCCATGATCTGCTTCACACAAGCCTTCCAAGTAATGGAATACCATTGTACGAGAATGGAAAATCTATGTTTAATGTTGTTTTGGTGTTTTATCCTATGTAAATACAACGGGTTTTAGAACTATGATTAGTTGCTTGAATGTTTTGCAATTTTTTTGCATTGGATAAGGCCTAATAATCTAATTGATTAGTGTGACTTAATTTACTTGTCAAGTCCTTCTAATCGTTTAAACCAACCAACAGAATGTGATTATGCTATGCAGAAAGAACAATCATGCGTCAAATAAGTTGCATTCAAAGACAAGTGGCTGCTATCAACTCACTCTAAGAGAAGACATGTAAAACAAAATCTGTAGAAGTATGCATGTCCAAACCATCGCTTCACCTTATCATCATAATTTCAAGACAGTAGATTTACCAATATTATTTTACCACTAATTGACATAGGATTAACAGCAGTCATCAATATCTGAAGATTATTATAGACAAATAAAGAGTAATCAGACCTAATAGCAGCCATATCTCCATACATACAAAAGAAAGGGTTTTACAAAGAGATAAATATAAAAAAAAAATATCATAATGTACATTGACTAGCACTTCAAAAGGGGTCACAAATGACTAAAAACAGGTACAACAAGGGGGAGGGGGACACACCAGGATGACTCGAATGTGCATTCTTTACTAACTTAAATCCTTCCTCTCACAAAATGGAAGCTCCCTTAATGTATGTATTATTTCCTATTTTCCTGTATCTGTAAATTGACATTGCACCCCAAAAGGGATCTCTATTTTATGAATTCTAAAACTTTCACAGTTATATCTTCAAGGAAGGAAACAAAACCCATCACACTTGTAAGACCGCTTCCATCAACATCCTGCTCTTCAATCAGAAAGTTCTCGAAAATTGACGCATCATCCTGCCCTCCTTGAATAAAAATGAGTTTAGGAGTGATGCATCTCTCTTTCTTCAATTTGTTGATTGTAGTCCTTAACAAACCTGACAAGGAATTTTGCATATAATTTAGACATATCACGTTATATTTTTGCTAACTAATCCAGTGCAAACTACAGAGGAAGGGAAAAAAATTAGAGAAGGCTTACAATCGTGGGGTGGCGGAAAAGGAAGTGTTGGGTCCGCAGTTGAAGAATAAAACACAATCAGAATTGTGAATGCATCCAGGAAAAATATTGGACTGCCACTGGTAAGCAATGCAGCACGACTCAAGGAATGGCGAGGATATGCTTGTTTGTCTGGAGTGACATATGATGTCAATACTGGATACACAGCACGATGAAGGGAACTCGGTTCCAACGCACTACAACATAAAAAATGAATTACTTTATCAATTCTTGAATACAGAAATTCAAAAACAACAAACCAATGCTTCTGAAGCTTTGCATTTTATTATTTAGTTACCCGGTTAATTTCAGCTTACTTTTGCACACCTGATTCTTGTAAAAGATATAATCTTCATTCGTCTTAAATTCCGACTAAGGGAAACAAAAAAATGTACTACAAACAGGAAAATTATGTTCGAAGGTCACCTTAATTTCTAAATTCAATGTGGACATGTAAACAAAATCCTCAAACATTTTGAATATCACTTTTGTGTGTTTCTTAGACATGCATTCGTTCAGTTTTATGTTTCGTATATTTCCTACCACCAGTTTTTATGACATGATCATGCAAACTCCATTGCTCAAATAAATAGGAGAGCATATATTACCTAAACAGACATTGAAGATAGATGCGATAATCAGGATGAACACCTTCTTCGTGAAAGCGAAGAAGAGGGTTTCGAAGGAGAGCAAAGATTAGGCGTGGTAGGGGCTGCAGTTGAGGACATTGAGAGAAGGCTACATCAATCTGAGATCTTATTGAATTTCCATTGCTATACTGAACAAGTTTATAAGCATCATTGTACTGAGCTACAAGGATCACTAGCCATTCTTGAAGCAAAAGTCTACCCTCCCGAACTCCTTCCTCCAAAGAGGCAAGTATAACCTGCAAAAAACAGTACAAGTAAATACATCAGAAAATTAAGTTGAAAACAACAGAAACCGCATTATTATTTTTCTTTAAGAAATTAAAAGACAAGAGAATGCTGTCATTGTGGCAATTCTATAATAGTAACAATAGCTCACAGATTTAAAAAATAAGAAAGCACAACAGATGTTACACATCAGAATTAAATTCGAACAGTAGAGCAGAAAACTAACATCAATCCAAGGGACATACTATTTAGGTTGATTATATAATTCACCTTGTGCACGAGCAACGATAGAACAACTTCCGGCTCACAGCTGTCGTAAAGTTCGTTGATGTTCTGAGCAACGCCAAACTGCACTGTTCGGATCCTTAGCCGCCGCTGAAGGGAATGATGCTTGGTTCTGTAACAAAAAGCAGCACAACAAACTAAGCCCAAAAAGCCTTTAATCCATCATTAAGTAAACTTTGGATCTTTGAAGAAAATGATAAATTTAAACATATAATCAGGAAACATAAGACTCGGAATATGACCAAACACATAACAGCAATGAAAAGGAATCGACATTCCAAAAGCATTTGTCACAGACCACAACTACCCCACAATCTAGAAAGTAAAGATTAACAACACAATTAACAATTAGATGTATAGTTACATATTTTGCTCAAGATAACAGTTACAATTAAATGTATCATAAACAGCTCTAATTAAAGATACACTATAGAGCAAACCCAACAAAAAGACCAGCAGGCAGAATGAAAGAAACAAAGTTCATATACTAAATACAGATATACAACTATTCTAAAATTATTCATCAGACAATATGTACCAAAGTTCACAATGAAGAGAAAACCAAAATAACATTCCTTAGGAAATGTGCCGAAATATTCATAAGAACTAGTTTCAAAATGTTCACAAAGGGAAGAGCCTTTGATTCAAAAAACATGTTAAGCTCTTGCTTGTTGTGTTCGCTGAATGAGTCATAGTTCACAGTTTAGTGGAGATTAAACAAAACCTGGAAACATTAAACAAGGTTACGTGGCTAGTTGCCAGAATCGAGATCTTGCATCAGATCGAAATGGGATAGCAATTAGCAAGATTCCAACCAAGATCGAAGGATTCTACCCCATTAATTTTGTAGGATCGAAAGGAGATATCAAGATCGTAAAACATAAAATCGCAACTAAGATCAAAGGATCCTACCAAAACAAAAATAATACTAAAGTATATATTATATATAAACTACTCAGTTTCAAATCTTAAACAAACATAAAACAACCAAGTCTCAAATCTTACACATAAAAGACTCAGTCTCAACCTTAAACATAAATGACTCAAAGTCTCAAATCTTACACCTAAAACAACCTAGTCACGAAGCTTAAACATAAACGACTCAAAGCATGTATCATTAGAATCCTATGGAATTGCACGATTTCACGTCGATTTCACATTTACATTCGATTTGACTCAACTCAGGATTCTATTCACGATACGAATCGGTAGGGGTGAGTGAAATCGCAAAATCGTGGGTTATTAGGATTCTAACATTAATGAGTAAGACATCCCATCTTCAACTAACAGAAAATAAAATTCCTATTGGACCTTTGAACATGTAATAAGAGAATATACGAAGTTGAACAAACAAAACCATGGTCAAGGAACAAGCAACAAACTTCAGAAGAGACATAGTTTATGCCCAGTGATAAAAAGAAATAGGTGGTAGTGTAGTAGTTTAGAAAAGTAATTAATATATTTAAATGAACGAACTTGACCATGAAATAAAATAGCAATACGCCTACCATACATGATATAAGAAACATCCGTACAAGAGAGTATGTATATATACCTGCTTGTAGAGATCCCTCCTGAATTGGAAAGCTCCTGAGGAGGAACTACAACTGAGTACTGGAATGCAATCTGGAGTGTAGGAACATCTGATTTACTTCTATAAAAAAAAAAAAAACAAAAAAAAAACGACACATTATCTGAATAGGAACCGTATCTTGTGGTAGAAATTATATTAAATGATAGTAGATAAGATATGATATTGAAGATCAAAATACAATCACTACTTTCAGGTTAAAAAATTATCTTGCAGTCAATTCACAAGCCAACAAGATTATTATATTTATCTAACCCAGCAGTCCACCACGATTCCAGGAAAACAAAATATGGATGCCTAATCTTGTCACTCTAGGGTTTCGCTCACAGGGAGAAATCTAAAGACAAGCATCTCATGAACAGTTTTGTCACATGCTGATTTATGATGCAAGCATTTGGGTTTGATAGTGTGGAACGGAAGTTTTGTTTCTTTCAGTTAGGAATATGTAATTCAAGTTCAGTAGTTCAACACAGTAAATATTAACAACATTGATTTATTTGATCAATTTTCAACAGGTATACTCTTAAAACTAAGTCACGGACATTGAAAATCACATTATTCATTATCAAGCAAAGGCAGCGTGTGTGTGTGTGAATGTAACAATATTTCAACTGCTTAGATCAGATTGTCTTAGCTTTCGAAAATCATTGCCACTCTAGAATTCAGCAGAAGAAAAACTAAGACCCAAAAGAACAAAGAGAGTTAAAGCTTGGATGCACAAACTATAAAAGGGCCATGTTTACATCATGTGAAACCACACACTCAATAATCGATAGAAAAACTAATGAATGTGGAGTTTAGCTATTTGGATTGCCTTGCAATAAAAGATATAAAGTCTGAATAACACAGAAGTACAAGGCTTAACATGACATTTCCAGCTTCTGAATGCACCCCATTTAAACAGTCACACATTAACAATGTATATGAATTCAAGTCATAATGTTGAAAGCATGATAGTAACAAGTAATGATTAATACCTTGAAAATCCAGCGTTGTTCTCAAACACAAAGTCATAAGCATATGTAGCATAAGAATCACAGCATATGACGTGTTGAACATTTTCATACTGTGGATCTGGAAAGAAGTGACCATACTGCAATACACTACTAAGTTATTCTATAGATTATATAAAGATACAAAAATTGAGAATTACAGATCCATCCCATTCGATGCACTTACCGAATTTCCAGGCTTAAATTCAGTTGAGGTTCTTAATCGCAGGACACAACTAAACGCATATGGCCTGCTCAGCATTCGATACCTGCAAAGAGAAAGACATCACAGTATAGTCACCCGCAATGATATTTGTGAATTCGTTTAAATTACATATCATTGATATTTGCAACATGTTAGAACTGGTATCTAATCTTGAATAATTTAAAGACAAAAACAGAATTTTGAAGTTAGAAAACTTCTTCACAGCGTTCCAACAGAAGTTCATTTATTTAGGACAACACACATACCATAATACAGCATAGGAAGTTTCAAGAGACAAGGATGAGAAAATGTTCAGTTTTCCCTTCCAAATTTTGAGAGCTTGGAACTCTCCCAATTCCTTAACAAAAAACTGACTAAACTATTTACCCCTTGACCTCCCTATTTATTACAAACTTACAAATGCAAAACTGCAACTTACAAATATATAACTGTAACTTACATTACAATAACTGCACAATAACTGTCCGAAGGGACCGTTTCAGAGCTGTTCAGGTCTATTAGTAAAATATTTCTTAATTAGTAGTCTAACACAACACTTCTGATTTCAAAAACATTTAAGTTTATTTAATTATCAAATGTGAGTCCACATTTAAGGTAAGTGATTGATAAAAAGCATAAGTGGTCAATTTAATTGGACTTGATCGCTTTAAAATGTGTATATAGATAATAAGCATTCAATTTCATAAGCTGAGATTGTATTGAAGACATGGATACACATCCAATCAGCAAGTATTGGATAACTGTCTCCCATTGATACATATCAAACAATTAAAATGGTTTTGCCAGTAAAACATGTCTAGACATGTCAAGTTATCTGATGAGACTTACATGTCCTGAGGCAAAGTTGAATCCTCGATACTTGTATAAAAAAATAAGGAGCCCCCACTTTCTATACTCAGAAATTTTAGGGATGCCAAATCAGTGTACTCATTTGTTACGGCAAATATGTCAACACATACACCTGCTTGAACAGCAACAGCAGCCTGTAAAACACACGTCAGTTCTTTAACTTCAAGGAAATGGGAAATAGCAGTACTAATAACAATAAGTTAAATACCAGATCTTTATAAAATGGTGTCTGCTCCGGGAGTAAAGCACGATCTGCATCCTCCCTTTTGCTTGCATATTGCTCACCATATCGTCTTGTGTCCAATTGTCCAGCTCCATAATCAGGAGGACCAGACAAGAATGCAAAGACTCTAGCTGCAGTATTCAATAGAAATAATGGCTAATTGAAACTTTGAGGCAAGATTAAACATTAAAGAAGTGTGTTAACAAAAATCATATATGGTAAGATTTGTGGATCATCATACAAACCTAATGCAAAAGTGTTCCTATATTCAGATCCAAGATAACTGCAAAGAGATTCCATTGCCGCCCCAAAACCGCGCCCACCTAGCAGAACACCATCCATTCCTTGACCTGCTCCCGGAGTTCTCTCCCATGAAGTTGTTGGTCTAAGTGTTTCGAGTGCAGATGCAATACGGTCCTTACAAGTGTCCACCTTCAATAAAAAATTACGGATTCAGATTTGACAGTTTTTCCAGATATTGCAATCCCTGTGCTTTAACATCAGAATGTGTGCCCCAAAATCTAAAAAAAATTGTACAACATACGGGAGCCAGAAACTGTAACAAAGGCATGACATCTTCAAGCTCAGTTGATAAGGTTCCCTCTGGAGGGATGAAAACATTTTTCACAACAGGTATTGGACCTTGAACATCATACAGTCCTAGTTTATGGCTGAATGTAGCAAGCCCAAAAAGTGAACCAGGAGCAAGAGCTGTGAAAAAAATAACGAAAAAAACATGAGCAGTGATATACCTTATGCAGGAAAGAAAAATATATAGTTTGATCAGCATAATACCTTCCAAAGCTGCCAGCAATGCACTTTTAGTGAGTTCCAGAAACTCCTCGGAAGCTGCAGTTAAACGTGAGAGTTTTCTTTAAGTTGGTCACCAAACAACAATCACAGAATGATATGTCCAGCATATTTAGGAACTGAATGAATCAAGACTACTAAGACAACAAGTAGGTGCAAAATACAATGCTTGAAACGAATAAAAGTTGCAGTAAATTCGGGTCAATTTTCTTCACCTTGAAGATTGCATCCTTTTATACAGTTTCAATAAGACCAAGAATAGGCAGAAGGGGGGACATGGATGACAAAATAGATCAATATTATGACTACTTTTGCTATCACGGCCTCTATCTACTTTTGCTATCAATAGTAATTATGGCTTGTACAATTGACAAGGCATGTCACATAATCTGATAAACATTGCCTAGGCTTTCTTTGTCTTTTATCATTCACATTGAGCCATAAAACGTCATTTGGTTTGAACCCATAGTCTGACGTCCAGTACCATATTGTAAAGCATAGAAAAAATAATATTATAAGTTCTGAATCAAACAACAAATGAGTCACTTAATCATTAAGATTCATTTGTTCCGCACCACACAAGTTCAAATCCCCATAAGCAACATTTACATTACTAACTTAAGTGCAAGTGAAATATCACACTGATCTCATACACACAACTAAACCGTCATTAAAATTTACAGGCCCATTGGGACTAGCATCTAGCACATGTGAACTTCTAAGCTCAATTATTTGACGCATACCCTATAAAAAAGACCTTATAAGTTTACACAATGCTACGGAGAGTTGTTGTTAAATATTGAAATCAGTATTTGAGAGCAGTGTTGTCAATTGTGGGTCGCCGAACACAACGGTTTGTCTAGACCCAACCTAGGAATTGTTAGCGCCTGGAGGAATCGAACCTGAGACCTTGATAGGAACACGGTTTGAGGTCCGAAGCCTACACCACCAAACCAACCCCGGGGGATTCTACTGCAACTATCTGACAGCACCGTTTAAGGTGAATAAAAAGTTGATTTCAAACCAAGCAATTAGGCTCAAGTGGTTAATGAGCTCCACCAAATGACAAATCGTTCGGGAGAACCCGAGTTCGATTCCTTGGTGGAACAATTCTTGGCGAGGCTATACTTACATCACAGCCGAACTCCGGATTATCAGGGCCCCTTTTCCCTAGGAACCGGAGGGTTAACAAGAATAAATTGAATTCAACTTATATTAAAAGTTATTATCATTCAAAAGACATGATTCATTACAATATCATCTCATTTCATTGTTATTAACAGTAAACCAACAAAACAAGTGGAAAACCTCACTAAACCATCCAATTATCAAATTCAAATACCATCAACCACAATTAGCACCTGAACATGCAATAATATGATACAAAAAGCAATTTATCTTACACGACAAATCAGCATAAGCAACATAAACACGACAAGCTCGGACACAGACAAAACAATGAACCAACAAAACAACTGCAAAACTATGAAGCATGGACGCAGGCACCATAAACGACACGACACAGATACTGACACGTCGCACCAATAATAATTCGAGAAAATGACACAATTCAATATAATCACGTGTCACGCCTTCGATCAGAAGTGCCAGTGCTACAGAGATGCAAAACCTCACTAAACCATCCTATTATCATCACAATGATCACATGCATAAGCACTAAAATGATACAAAAACCAATTAATCTTACATGATAAGTCAACCGCCGCAACATAAACAGGACAAGCTTGCAATGCAGCATCACCAGACGACTCTTCTACAAAAAAAATCAAACTCCAATCAAATCAAATTCAAAAACCCTAACCAAAACAAAATCAAAACCCTTAACCCTTACCCTGCGGCAATTCAAGATCTACAAACGAAGACATCATTTCAGCACAAGATTGCGGACGAGAATACCGCTCAATAGCTTCAGAAGAAAGACCATTGAGATTCCCGCAGAGAGAACAACCCCACGACCATTGCTCGAGATCACAGTAGGTGTTGAAGTAAGCCCAGCAATTCTCGCACCGGGGTAAAAGCTCGCCGCTGGATCCGTATGCCGGTGATTGGTTGTTTTCGTCAACGGCGGCGAAGGGGGCGACGGTTACTCCCCATAATAGGCCGGAGGCTTCGCGTGCGTCGGTGTCCGATGGGAAGCGGGAGACTGTGGCCCTTACCGCCATGGTTTTTCGTCTGATCGGTGGTGAACGTTACACACACACTACTGTTTCTCGTGTGTGTGTGTGTGAACCGAGTTAGACTCAGCTTGTTCCGGTGCTTGACTCACTCAATTTTGTGTTCTTACTTCGGAAATGTGGACTCTGGTTATTTTGTTTTATTTTTTTTTTACATATTTTGTATTCATTTTTTAGTTTAAAGAATATAAAGATAAAATTCATTCGAGTTAAGGTTAATTTTTCTTAAGAGACAAAATTGCAAATAATCGTTCACGCATGTAAATGAATGGATTGATGTTTGAACCCCGTCATAGTATTTGGCCTACCAGTTTTAACATTTTTATATCTTTTTTAAAATAGAAAATAGTTGGTTGGTCCAAATAATTATGTAAAGTTTTAAAATAGTTGATTGATATCCTCTCAAATAAATTTAATGTGTGTGAATGAAATAAAAATTGAACACGCGAAAAAGCGAGCCAGAGGGTGTTAACCCTAGGCACGATTTACGTGGTCGATCATCGATGGTAAGGAACACTAAGGGAAAGGGATTTCTTTGGTGAGCGGAACATTATTGGGGGGGGTTCATGGTATGTGGTGAGACGGAGACGTCGGAAAGCGACTCAATCGAGGTTTTTGACGACATGACAGTGTGGACAGACACAGGTACCACAACGTGGATAAGGGTCACGTGCCAAGGTCAGAGACATGGTTTTTTATAAGAATTCTGAATTGAATGAAACATGTGAGGTTGTGACATTTTATTTCAGCAACATACCTGAGGATATCGTACATGAGGATATACATCAAGGTTTTCTAGCACTCGGTGTTCTTCTAGATGTGTTCCTTTCAAAAAGGAGGACCGAACTAGGTAAGCGCTTTGGATTTGTTTTGTTTAGAAGCTACACTATTAGGGCCAATGTAGCTCAGTTTCAGAAGAATGACGGTTCTGCAGAGGATATAATTGTGTTCAGTTTTGGTGCAAAACATGGTGCAGAGAACATTACAATCAAGACAAGATCAAACTTTGGAGGCAATATTGTGACAAGACGCTCGTTTGCTGATACAGTTGTAGGGGCAGAAGGTCAACGACCACATAGGAGTCAAAATAATCAAACAAAACACGTGAATGTTGATTAGCAAGGTCTAGTGCATTTAGTATCTATGGAAGAAAAACAATGGGTGCAAAAAGGTATAGTTTGAGTGGTTCGTGATTATGTTCTGATCTCTTTGTTGTAGTAATGCTTCGCCGATGCGGGTTTTCAGATGTTATGGGTGGCGTCGTTGTGGGAAAAAAAGGTGTTTCTTCATTCTCTCGACCATAAGACGATGTTAAATATCGTGAATGACACAAAGGTACCGTTTGGCCTAATTATTATTAAATTAACTTCTCCTTAATGTAAAAGTTGGGCCAAACACATTTCTCCAAAAATTTTAAAATTAAGAAGCATCCTATTTTCAACGAGTAAAACTAAAGAATAACCTCCTTATCCTAAAGTTAATTTTCTTAGCTTTTGTGAATTACACATGGCTTAAACTTCTCCTAAAGTTAATTTTTGTAACTTTTGTGAGCTTACACGGAGCTTAAGAGCTTATTCAGTCAACTATTTACAAAATTAACATGGTGGGTTGGAGATGGAGGAGGAGTTTGTTTTGTGTGGTAGGAGGAACAATTGGTAGATTGTGCTAGACTGATTGATAATTTTGTTTTGCTCGATAACATAAATGACAAATAGATTTGAAAATGTGACCTTGTAGAAAGATACTCAGTAAAAAGTGTCTATCCCTCATGGCTACTGACGAGCTTCCTAACGACATTCATTCAGAGATAATTCGGAGTAAATTAGTGCCACTTTTCGTAAAAAAAATGTTGTTAAAGAACAGACAAGTTTAGTTTTTCTTTTTGGGTGAAATATGTTTTTGGTCCCTATAAATATACTAATTTTTTGTTTTAGTCTCTCTAAAAAATTTCTTCAATTTTTAGTCTCTATAAAATTTTCAATCACTAATTTTGGTCCCTATTTTTAAGTTAATTTTTGTATTTTTTTAATGAAATTGTGTAGAAATGTGTAAATTATTGTAAAAAAAAATTAGAATTTTTTAACAAAATACAAATCAAATATGAATTTTTAAACATTGAAAATATAAAAATTCATGTTAAATTTATATTTTGTTAGAAAATTCTAATTTTTTTGGAGATATTCTTATAATATTATGGATTTTTCTGTAATACATATGAGTTTACTTTAAAGGAAGAACCAAAAATGAAAATGAAAAGTTTTTGAGAAACTAAAAGTTGAAAAAAAAAATTAGATGGACTAAAACGAAAAATTGACACTTACATGAATACGAACATATTTAACATTTTATTTTTTATATTTAAGAAATAGACAAATTTAGGGAAAGTAGAGTTTAGTTATACCTTTTAATTATTAATCATTTATTCGGAAACGGTGCCGTATTTAAACAACCCCTTGAAGCGAAGGGTTTAGAATAGAAGAACAATTGATCTTCTTCAGCCACACTTTCCTTCCTAACGAACCCTCTCACTCTCAACACAACACAATCTGGTAATTTCTCTTTTTTATTCTCTAATGTTTCGATCAGATTTCGAATCAATGCATAACAACTTTCTGAAATTTACACAATGCTTATTTATAGTTTTTTATTTCACAATAAACATCCAATTTCACTTTCGTTAAACTCGTTACCATGCAATTTCACTTTCGTTCTACTCTATAATTAATTAATTTAGACCCTGAAACTTGATGAGATCTAGTTTGTAAAATATGTGTGAATTTCTGGTGGCTGGATTCCTTGTTAAGTATTTAAGTGTTAAAGGGGGATGCACTGTCAGTGTAAAACTAATTTACACTGTCATAGTTCACTACTTTGCCACTTTATTCAATCAACTTTGAAGTACATTAATAAAAGTGGGAGGATGTTGCATAATAGTAGGCTGTTATTTGATGTCAGTGTAAAACTGGTTTACGCTGTTATTTGATGTCAGTGTAAAACTAATTTACACTGAAATCATTCACTACTTTGCCGCTTTATCTTTGAAGTACATTAATAAAAGTGGAATGATGTAGCAAAATAGTAGGCTGTTATTTGATGTCAGTGTAAAACTGGTTTACGCTGCTTGACTGTGTATTTTCTTTAAGAGACGAAATTTACTGTTTATTATTTACAGAAGAGAAGTAAGTAAAAAACTGACAGCAATGGCAACACGAGTGGCAGCAAGATTTGCATCTAGAAGGCTATTTAGCAGTGGCTCTGGGAAAGTTCTTGGTGAGGAGGAAAAAGCTGTGGAAAATGCTTACTTCAAGGTAACCTCAAAACATGCTTTAGTTTATTCTTGCATTGTGCTGTTTAGTATTTTATTTTCGTAATTGCTATCGGTTGAAGGTTTAGTCCTGACACCTCTAATCAAAGGCATGTCCAGTGTTCAACATGTGTTGGTGTCACGTCTGACCCAGAAGTGACATCGACACATGTGATCACGTTCAATTAATTAATTTTCTTGAATTATTATCAGTGTCGTGTCTGGTATTTGTGTCTATGTCAATGCTTCACAAGTGTGTGGTATACTTGAGGTGTTTTATTTGTAATTGGGGACATAAATACCATTGCATGTTCCGAATTCTCTTTGACATTCTAATGGTTAAAAAAGTGCATACGGAGTATGAACTGAGCTGTATGTATGTTCTCTGGTATGATGAGTTTTTAATGCAGTTAGAGCGTAAATTTCCAAATCCTTCTAAAACATGTTTAAAATCATTGTTGAAAATTGATATCATTGCTTGTGCAAATATTGCAAATAACAATATTTTTTAAAAAGGAAATGTGATGGTCAGTTATTTTAGCATAGACCACTCTGCATCCTCCGTGCCTGTTGAGGAGAAATTAAAATCATACTTCCTTTTTGATGCAGTTAAATTTTTGATTTGTTTCAAATGATTTTGTTTTGGCTATGGCTAACACACTGGAATAGTGTAAATAGTGCTGCTGCCTACATTGCAGTCTGCCCATAGTTTCCTAATTGCAGCCTTCGGGTTTGAAGGGTGGATTTAGTCCCACATTACTTATAGATATGGCCTGTGTAGTGTTTATAAAGAATAGGCAACCCTCACCTTACAAGTCCGTTTTGTAGGGCTGTGTTAGGTCCAACCACAAATTCTAAAAAATAGCTTTAGCCAAAGTCCTTAGGTTCTTCTAATTTCTAACAAAAGGAAACAATTTATTTGTTTACTTTCATGTTTGTTAGTTTGTTAGTTCACAACCTGCTTAGAAAGTAGATTGCGGCTCAACAGATTAACGTTTTGTAGGGCTGTGTTAGGCCCAACCACAAATTCTAAGAAATAGCTTTAGCCAAAGTCCTTGGGTTCTTCTAATTTCTAACAAAAGGAAACAATCATTTGTTTACTTTCATGTCTGTTAGTTTGTTAGTGCACGACCTGCCTAGACAGTAGATTGCTGCTCAACAAATTAACGCACATGCTTGTATAAATATGAAGGTTAAAAGTATTGATCTATATCTTTTGCTAATTAACTCAATCGTTGTAGAGAAATATTTTAGCTTAATTTTGTAGGTTTGTCTACATCAGTTAAGGTCTGTGCTTGCCGGTTCCATTTGTGGTGCTTACTTATTTTCTATATTGCAGAAAGCTGAGCAAGAGAAGTTGGAGAAGCTTGCTCGCAAGGTATGCCCTCAAATTTCATCTCTTATTCTCTTGATCTTTTTCAATTGCACTGCGGTATATGCCAAACCCTACCACTGCCATCCTATTCCACTATAGCGCGCTATAGCGGTGCTATTAACTACATTGTTGTGTTCGCATGATATAGGAATTACTCATTTACCCATTTAAATCCCAAAAATAAAATACCAAAGGCAGACACTTTATGGCTAACTAGCGCAAACTTGTAACTTGAACTACAACGTAGAAAAAGAAAATTGAAATTGAAATTGTGCATATAGTAAATTCACATTAATTGTGATCTCTTAGTGTTAGAAATGAAGTTTGTACAGTTAACAGATGCCCTCAGCTGCAGTCTGATGATATAACAAGCAGATTTATCATTAATAGTCTCATTTTTACATGGAGGACCATTTCCCAAAAGATAAAGAGATATGAATGTTTGTTGACTATGAAGGCAACATACTTGGACTTAATATGATACAAGATAGATATGGGATGAAGATATGAAGTAACATAGAGCCACGGGTACATTCTTACAAAAGAAAAATGATGATTATAATTTACAAAAAAACAAAAAAACTTGTGATCATGCTGAACACGTATTTTTCCCCTGTACATATTAAACTATATTATTTCCCTATAAAGATATCATGCAAATTATGCATTTGCCCGAACCACTAACAAAATGAGCATGTATTTCGAATTCCTCTCACAATATGATGAAGAACTTGGTCATACAAGAAGCTTGAAGACACGTTTTGTCTACTAAATTTATCGAATCGTATTCCAAACATATGGGTCAATGATTTCCTTAAAAAAACTAGAGGATACTCTTTTGATATAAATCTTGGTGTATGATATGTATATGTAATCGGATATGGGTCTAACACTAATACTCTAGCAATTTTGAAGTATCTCGAATTCATATTTTGTTGACTACTTGACTATCCTGAAGCATTTTCATTTTAGATGTTAATATACTGTCTGTATATTCAGAAGCACATGCTTACCACAGTTCAAACACGTTCTGTTATGGTTATGGAACTTGATTACATTATTCCCATGCCAAAATTTGCTTTTGTCGTGTGTGGAGATTGCATAAATTCGTGGATAATTTAGATTGTTGTACTTATGAGATCCTTTCTCAATAACCATGTTATTGTAACTAGATGATGCTTGGTTGGCATGAAGTGATCAATGAAATGTATTTAAGTAAAGTGACACAAGGTGAAAAGAGAGATTTTTTAGCAATTGGTGCTGATAAAATATAAACTTGAAAAAATGGCAATTGACAAAACATTAAAGTTGTATTATTATTTTTCCCAAGCATGATTATCGTCAACTCACATAACATAACCACTCTCCTTTGACTGTTGAACTTGCAGTTTCACTTCCCTTTTCTTCGTCATAACATAACCAACTCACAGTTTAAGGAAGGTTATATACCTTTTAAGGTTATAATAAAATGAAAGTCGTTTGCATTATAATTATACTTACAACTATACCTAAAGGACCAAATAAATTAGCAATTTTATTTCTTTATATTTTGCCACTTCCTATTTCTACTAAATGAAAGACTTCTAGGCTTTTTCTATTGAGAGTTACTTGTATGAGACTCCGTTTCTCTAACTTATGTCAATAAACTGTTTGAGTTCTGATTTATATCCCGACACTTTCTTTTTGTCACATAACTTTTTCATCTATCTTTTTCTCTCTCTCTTTTCCACCACACCACTTATCACATTTCACACTCTCACTCTCATTTCTCTTCTCTTTCTGTCTCCTGCAACTATCACACACTTTTATTTTTCACTGTTATTTCTTGCAGTATGCATTGTCTGTTGATGTCATGCCTTGAACTTAATGTTAAGCATTTATGTTCTAATGTAGGGTCCTCAACCAGAAGCAACACCAGCTGCAGGTTCAGGTGGTTCAGTAACCGATGCCAAACCAAGTGGCTCTGGACATTCTGATACATCAGGTCCCAAAGTTTCAAGTGACAAATACCGAAATTATGGAGTTGTAGCTGGCACCATAACAATTTTTGCGGCCTTAGGGTGGTACCTTAAAGGCACTGCAAAGAAGCCAGAAGTGCAGGAGGATTGAAGATTTCAGTTGTGGTGCTTGTTTTTTTAATTCTGTTTTGGGTTGCAGCAGCTGCACAAAAATAAATAACTACACACCACTCTGCTTTTTTTCATCATACTGTTAGCATGGATTATTCCTTTTTTGTTTACAATGTTTTACATGTGACCCGTATATTCATAATGTCACTTAACATGACGAGCCTCAAAATTGTTACTTGATTGATCAAAATCATTTGGTATTAATTGGCAATGGTTATATATGAGGAGAGAATTTGAGATTGGTATATGTTGCTTGAGCTGGCATTGAGTAAGAACCGTGAAGGGTACTCAATTATAAGAAAATCACATTGAGTTGCATTTCAACAGAAGTTAGGGAAAGTGAATGCAATATTTGTGAAAGTTTTTTTTTACTCAATTATTTGAAAGGTTATTCATAATTTAAAAACTCGGCTGTCGTATGCTTTTTCAATTATTTTTGTTACCATAGCTTGTGGAGAAGTCATTTTAAATAACTAAAATGAGTTGTAGATTTATTTTTGGCTATGCTGGTTGTGTTGTTTAAACAAGTTGAAGGAAAATTCATGTTTTTTGATATGGGTGGTTGCTGTAAAATAATGCAACTGAAGTGGTTGTATAAAAGTTTCCAGAAGGTATTAAACACATTGGTTCGATACATGTTCCCATTTCTCGTGGGTTGTCTTCTTTCCTTTATTCCGAAATGTGTGTGATGGTATGCATTTGAACTTAAAAAACATAGGGTTTTCAAATCGTCTATTTAATATGGTCATTGAATCTGACTTTTTTGTATACAGTGAGGGTTTTTGTTGGAATTGGTATACATATATGGGTGAGAGTGCTAAATTAAAGATTATATTCACTTATGCATCAAGTTCATCTGGAAATCTTAATTTCTGTTAAAGTAATTTTTCACATTTCGTTCCTCAAGAAAACACTGGTATGTCACCTAAATCATTTCAAAGGGTAGAGCTTCAACTGATGCGGGTGACAGTGACATCATCTTCATTGGTTTCATCTCAATCAATTTAATCTCCTCCTTCTGATCAAATTGATGAAGATGTTTCACTTTTTCATCCTTTGGGGAGGCTAAATGTCACCTTGATTCATTTGCTTGATGATCATCACAGGTAGGCGGAGATTAAATTGATTGTTAAACAATGAGGGTAAAGAAATTAAAACTCAAATGGCTCATAAGTTTCACTAAATGATAAATTATTCAGGAAAATTTGAGTTCGATCTTTTAGTAGAATAATTTTTGTTCAAACTTTAGCTAACCGAACTTAAGATTACCAGGACTAGGGATGAGAATAGACCAGACCGGCCTACAGGGGCTTATATGAGTCAAAGGATTAAAAAAATCATATGGTTAATGTACATGTAAATGTATCATATAGGCAAAAACAACCTTAAAGGAAGAGTTTTCATGTGGTCCAACTCAAGAGGATTGTGAGATCTGATTTATAAAAATATTCTCAAATAAAAATATTCTCATTATAATCCATTTTGAAATTTTGTTCAAGTATAGAAAGATAGAACAATGTCTCTCGTAAGCTTAGCTCAGTTGACATGGATATTACATAATATACTGAGGAGTCGGAGTTTGAATACGGGATCCCACTTGTTTAAGAGATGGATTTTTAACCATTAAAAAATAAAGATAGAGAAATAATTTTTCAAATATTTTTTCACCAAAATATAGTTTTTAAAAAATAACAAAAGTTGAAATTGGAGATTGATGGTCCATTCGTTATAGATTAAGTTTTTGAGATTTTATAAAATAAACATAATCAATTTTGCGTTTGTTTACCGTGATAAAATCATTTTTTATAAATATTTAATTTGTTTGAATACAAATATATAAGATATTTTTTATTACAAAATTTGAGTTTATTTTCTCTCTATTCTAAACAACTTATCATTTGAAGCTGTTTTTAGATTCTATTTTTTTTAATTAACAAATGAATACAATACTAATAAGTGATTATTTAAAAATTTTATTTCAAAAACTATAACTCAGCAAATCAATATTTTTTTGTTGTTAAAATTATAATATCATCGTGAAAAATGCGAAATATCCTTGCGTAACGCAGAACGCGTAGAGCAAAAATAACAGAAATTTGAAACAAAAAAACGAGAAAAAGATAATATTGCACCAGCCGGGAATCGAACCCGGGTCTGTACCGTGGCAGGGTACTATTCTACCACTAGACCACTGGTGCTACTTGTTGATATTCATAACATTATTAATATTGATCCATTCATAGGTTTACTTTCTCCTCTCCAATATTTCTTTCTACACCACCATCACAATCTTCTTTTTCTTCCTTTATCTTTATATTGCTCTCTACACCAACATCACAATCTTCTTCTTCCTCTATATTACTTTATACATCATAAATCTTCTTCTTCCTCAGAATTACTTTCCACGCCCCCATCCCAACCTTCTTCATCTCCAACAAAGTCTTGTTCCTCCACATCATGCTGAATAAAATGCAAGGTGAGTCTTCCATCTTCTCTATGAGCATGAAGAAAATCTTGTGTTGGTATTTGTTTAAGAATAAACCTTCCATTCTCCCTATAAGATTTGAACCTAACCCAAGGCTTTCCACTTCTCCCTATGCATGAGATTGGTGGAGGGTACTCATTCAACCCTTTTGTTCTTCCACTCTTCCATAACCAATTTCCTTCTAAACCTAAATTCTTTTCGTCGCGACTTTTTTCTTCGTCTTCGAATTCTTCAACTTCATCCGACGAACTTTCAAAACCAAGACTCTCCTTAGAAATATTCAATCTCTTTAAACTCAAAGATAACTTTGTTTTGTTAGATAATGAATTCTCATTCCCAAGAGATTTATTATTGGGAATAGGGTTTGCATGGTTTATTAATTCTGGGAATGATGATGATGAAGATGATTTTGGTGATGGTAATGGTGATGATTTAGGAGAAACAGTCTCGTTGAAATAAAGTTCTCCAAAAAGCTCAGTGAAGGAAGATGAATGTTGTATAGGTTTGATTTGGTTCTTCCATGATTCAAGAGATTGATCAAGAAGTGTAGTTGGGCTATCTGCATGCAATGGAGGATTTTCAAATATTTTTTGAAGGCTGCATGTTGACATGATCGATGGCTAATATGGTGGATTCGATGATCGAAATTCCTAGGTTTTGATTTTTTGTTTTGATCTAGGGTTGATGTTTTTTTCTTTTAAGGTTAGAGAGAAAGAAAAACAAAACATATATATTAAAGAGGATTAGAAAAGATAAACAAACAATATGAGTTTTTGGTTGTTGAAATGGGAGAAAAGTGAGGAAAGGTACACGAAAATAGCATGAGTTGAGGAAAGATTCGGATGAATATGCCATTATGTAGGAGGCTGTTATTTTTTGTTACCTATCCGATTATATACGACGATGGATAGGCGGTTTGATAAGCCATTTATTGGGTGGCCGTAGCTCAAAAACAAACTAGTGAGGTGGATGAATATATATAACATAACTGTGATATATCTTCTAGAAATGCTTACATAATCACAAAACAAATAAACATACTTAGACACACACATGAATCAAAAGAATTAAAAGAAGAAATAATTGAATGATTTGACCATGAATACGTTTGTTACATATTAAAATAAGAGTGATTTTGACGTAAAATAATTTAGAGCTCGTTTGTTATAGATTTTTTAAGATAAAAAATTAATCAGTTTTAAGAGTTTTGCATCCGTTTGTTAAAGTTTTAAAATAAAGTCCCCGTGAGCTTAACTCAATTGGTGGGGACATTGCATAATTTATGCAGGGCCCGAGGTTCGAACCCTGGACACCCCACTTCTTCACATTTAATTGTGTGAGCTTTACCCATTAGGCTATTAGACAAAAAAAAAAAGAAAAAAAGAAATCAGAATCTAAAAAAAATCTAGTAAAAATAACCTTACTTTATTACGCTAATGTATATAAATTAAGAAAATAAGTTATCTTTTGTAGAGCACGATGACGTGCATGATATTTCTGAAGTTGATATTGTCGTTACAGATAGGGAGCGAAGTCCATCACCACTACCCCAGCTGATTGATGCCCAAATAACGGCGCAAATCGACAACTCAGAAGGGCAAACAACAACAACAACATTTGTCTATGATGATACAGAGGTGAAGATTGCGAAGGACCAATATATTCAGGCAGTTCAATTAGTTCAACACTTGGTCAGCATCAAGGGTTCACAGGAACAAGAACATCCAACATGATTGGAATTATGGGCAAGAATTCGAGAATATGATCAAAGGATTGCAGACGAGGGACTTACACAAGTCTTAACCAAGAAACAAAAGCAAACCGTGAAAACACAAGTCTTGGGAAAGTCGCCTTACAGAACCCGTGCAAGGGGTGATCTTCCTCCATCTGCCTAATGAATTTATTCTATTGGAATGTCAGAGGTATTGACAATTCGGATTGCGTTAAAAATTTATTTTTGTCACATAAGCCGTTGTTAGTTTTTATTGGCTTGCCTAATTGCAGATTCACTTAGTCTGTTGTTGTTTTCTCTTTCATTTTTCTATTTGTTTTTTTTCTCTTTGAGGGTTTTTGCCCTCCCTCTTCTTGTATATATTTTTCCCTTCTTTTAATACAATTTTAGAGCTTGGCGGCATAAGACGGAGGTTTCCTAGGGTGCCAACCTAGTTGAAATGTCGGTGTTTCCTCCTGATGTATGTCCTTACTCCCTGCTTAGTGAAAAAAAGAGTTATTATAAAATTTTGATTAAAATTATTTTCATTGTGATTAAAATATAGGTATAGATATTTTGCGTTTTTGTATTATAACAAACTATACTTATCTTTTTCAATGAGACCGACAATATAGAAAATATAATATAAATTTTTATCTTTTTTAATGATATCAACAATATAACATTCTTATAGAGGTAAACTTATTTAAGGGTATAATTGGAGGTTAAAAAACCACGATAAAACCATTTATTCCCTTTCTTCATCAATTGTATAAATTATTCTATAACTCAAAATTTTGTTATCATATTTATCTTCCTAAAAAATAAAAATCAATTATACTAATTTAGGATTTATATTTAATTATTTATATGTTCCTCAAATTTATCTATTCTATTATTCAATATATATAGAGAGAGACACACACACTAAAGTATGATTATTCAATTTAAAAAAAAACCTCAACTTAATCTATTCTATATTCAGTAATAAAATAATAATAATAATAATCATCTATTCTATTATTCAATATATATATTGAATAACCTTCAATATATAGCTGGGTGTGGTCATTACGAATCAACAACTCATTTATTCCTTCACTGTGACACATTTGGTTTGTTATGGCAGTACATAAGGTCTTGGATTGGTGTTGAAGGTGTAGAACCTTATGAGATTAGTGATCATTTCTTTTCGTTCACTTATTACACAGGTTCTTCGAAGAAGCGCACATCCTTTCTTCAGCTCATTTGGTTACTTTCTGTCTGGGTGGTTTGGAATGATCGTAACAACAGAATATTTAATAATACCCAAACCACCATGGACCAACTTTCAGAGAAAGTTAAATTTCATTCGTTTTGGTGGCTTAAGGCTAATAACGCCAATTTTGTGTGCGGTTCTCAGAGATGGTGGTCGGACCCCTTACTATGTTTGGGTATCGACTGACCTTTGTTGGTTTTGTAAATATTGCATGACTATGCTTTTATAGGGGTGGCCCTTTGGTACACCTTGTGTTGAAGTGGCTCATTGCCGGTGTTAATATATTCCATTTTCATGTCTTCAAAAATATACACACATATATATATATACACACAGTAAAATTATTATTCAATTTAAAGAAATTCGCTTTTAGCATCTCCTTGTTCTTCAAATTCTCTCGAATTTCCCTTTTATATATTCAAATTATCTCCAATTTATCTTTTATATATTTAATTTAACATATATGTTTAAACAAACTATATATGATTTTGTTTTGCATGGAAATCTCAACAAACAACGTATATTACTTTGATTTTATCCATGAAATATATAATTTAATTTTTTTAATTCATTTCTAATAAGAACCAAAATTAAATTTTATTAAAATTTACTAAAAATAGGAGGGTTCATCGTTGTACATGGTCGATATTAGACGACCATAGAAGATATATCCTCAAAACTATATTGTGTTTTTATTCAGGTTCTTGAGAAAATAAGCAATTACGTCTTTCCTAATTTAATATATTTGAACTAATTGTTCTATTTCAAAGTCCTATTTATTTTCTTTAACGACACAAATCTCAAAAAAAAAATTATTTGTTTATCTTTTCGACTCTCTATCTGATTGTCTTTTTGCTTATATGTTTATTTATTTGTCTGTCTATTATACATGAGACATATCAAGTGAAAATGTTATCTTCATGTGAGAACGATATGAATAAATGATAGTCCTCGGATTAAAAGGAATGTGACATTAAAACATGACTTAAGTGAGTCATGTGATAGTTCTCACTTCATTCTTTATGCACCAATGCATTAAGGCTTCAGTTTCTTCTTCTTTGCGCGTTCAAACCCTACTTCAACATTTATTCTTCCCATCCAACTATTCATCTCAATTAAAAGATAAATCAATATCTTCATCTCATGTTGAAGCTAAATTAGTCTCATCATATTCCCCAATAGATTAAAAACAAAATTTAAGTAAGAACCCAAAATATTTGGTATTCTCAAGAACAATAAGTTTAGTCTTTTTTTTTTTTACAAAAGCCATTATCTTTATTTAGAGAAGAAAATACCAAAGTCCTTGTGAGCTTAACTCAGTTGGTAAGAACAATGCATAATATATACAAGGTCGAGGGTTCAAACCCCGGCTACCACAAAAAAAAACCAAAAAACTCTGCAAGACAAATTAAAAAATTGTAATATGAGAAAGTACATAAATAAATAAGGTTACGAATGAATTTGTATCCTCTATTTGTTATTATTATTCAAGGATGAGTTAGATGTTGTGAAAAAAGAAGCATCGAGAAAACCAGAATATGCGAAGAAGCGTTAATACGTTGGCATGGAGTGAGAATTGGCACATGATTTACAAATATTTCACTTAAGTCATGTTTTAATCTCAACGGTTCCTTTCAATACGAGGGCTACCCATTTATTCTTAGTGTCCCCTGTTACAACACACATCTAAATGACATACCCATATTCATTTATACACACGTTTTTTCTTCTTCGATTCAATTTGCTCATAACATCTTAACAACCTTGATTAAATTAACAGATTTTATATACATTAAGGAATTTTTATTATATTTGCATAATTTAGAGACTACGTTGAAAAAAAGTGTGAGTTTAAGGACTTACAAAGAAGCCATCGAATTGAGAAAATTATTAGGAATTTTATATGGATTCTTCGAATACAAAAGTTAGCATGATGTAGCTTGGGAGAAAATTTGCACATCGAAGAATCATGGTGGGTTAGGTATCATCAATGTGCAATGATTGTTAACCCAAATTCTCTATGGGTTTAGGTTCTCAAATCCAATGAATTAAAAAATCAAACCGAGAAAGATGAAGATGATTGAAGGAAACCTGAAATCACTCACTTATTTTCTCTACGTTAATTTTTTTTTATTTGGGAATAACAACAAATTAGGGTTTCTAATTTTATTTTCCCAATTCTCTTTTAATTTCAATAATAATTTGTTATTTAATTTTTTGATAATTGTAATATAATTTATAATTAAAATGACATAGAAATGAGGTGTTAAATGATAAGTCATGTAAGCAATGTCACGTAAGCTCCATGTCATTAATGAGAATGCCACATCATTCTCAGGGGGAGGAAGACCAAAAAATTTGTTGACTTTTTAAATAGGGAGATCAAAAAACATGTTTTAGAAAAAGGGTATCAAAAATTAACAATTTCGAAAATAGAGGGATTAAAATTGCATTTAAGCCATATTATATACTTACATGCCTAGTGTACCTATTTCCCTTGACAAATAAGTACAATATAGATATAGATATCTTACCAGGCTCTCTCTTTTAAGTTTCTTAATTAGTGGTTTTCCTTTCTCTTGATATATTCAAAGATATTATTAGGTTCATTACAGTACATTCCTTGGCAACTCAGTCTAGCTATAATAGTACCATCAGTATACAATAATCTGAATTTATTTTCTACAGCATAAACCTCAGAATAATGCTACTCATACACATACACAACACCTTCAATACTCTGAATTTATTTCTTTACAATGCCAGTGTTGATCATATTTCCATTTCTTAAAATCAGACAAGTCAAAACAAACAAAGGAGACAATAAAACTGAACCACTTCAAAATCTTGTCCTTGCAACTGCAAGTTGCAAATTAAAGACAAGTCAAACAAACATATAATGCCAGAAAAGAATCAATTTACATTCCAGCACAATGGTGTTTTTTTTCTTTCATTTCCAGGCTTCTTATCCACTCTGATCTTGAATCTATGCAGCTCAAATTGCTTCATTGCTTAGCATTTCATTTTCTGTTGCAACATCTTGCTGGAAGGAGTTAAAATGACCATGTTCCTCATTCTCATCAAAAGGCTCTATAGAAAATTCAGGTGATGATTCTACATCAGAATCATTCCTTTCCTTCAGTGTCCTTGATACAAGTGTCTTCAAAAAGTTCATCACTTGAACTGCATACATGAATGCAGTCAACGGGTCTGCCATCTGCAATCAGCTTTACTCATCAGATAGATAAGTTGGAATCTTTACTACTCTAAAGAAAGAAAGAAAAAACAATAAAGAATTCACTAGCGTTGAGAGCACCGTCACAAACACGACCATTTTCAAATGAAATATTGTGCAGAAAATATGTAGCACCGAGCCACCGACATGTTGAACACTGACACATTAGTTTACATTTAATTACTTCTATTTTCTCAAAATTGCTACTAGTGTCGACGTGTCAGTGTATTTGCTAGTGCTTTATATACTTCCTAAAAGAAATAGATTTCAATTTGTTTTCCTAATGTACTATAGTAAATTAGTGAAGGTCAAAATATAATAAGAGTACATGACTAGTATAGTATATCAATGTGTGTGTATTCCTCCTCCTTGCAATTCCTAAAGAATAAAAAACTTATTGAAACTAACCCGAGTCATGTTTGGTGCAAAAACCATGGCAATGTTACGTGCATTCATCTTATTCAGATGCTCCTCTTGTACAACATCAGCCATCAGATTGATAGTCCAGTTCAAAAGTGAAGCTTCGGTATGAGGTAACTGACTCGTCAGTTCGGCACAATCCTCTTCTGTTTGACACGTCATTACCTGCTCTGGAGATAAAGAATCCAGAACACCTCTCGGTAGCTCCCTAAACCAAGCCTTCAAGAATACACAAACATCAAATTAAATTATCAAAATTTACATCAAGTACATAATATTAAAACTAATATTACACAATAGATGTGATAAAATAGATACGCAATAGAAAAGTGCATAGACAAACACGAATAAAATGATAATGCAATAGCATAAGTAGTATTTCACAACATGATGTTACCATGTAACATATCGTCTTCATTGTAATACCTTAATCAATCCTGCCAAACAATGTACATCAATGTCTTCTGGGACCACTCCTTTATTTAATTGATCCCTAAGATATTCCTCTTGTCTATTGTCTGCATTAATTCTGAAAATTCCCTCTGCCTGCATATTGTTTAAGTCAGTTGTAAAATATTTAACCAAGCAGGAACATATAAATAGTCATTTGTAAATTGAATTTTTGACCAATTGCATATAGAGTGGTGAATTTTAATGCAGGTTTATGTTTTTGTTGGCTGTGTAGCTCTGACACTTCATACCAAAGAAGTGTCTTGTGTTCGACACAATACCGACACATGTAGACATTCAATCACTTCCATTTTCTGAAACTATTATTGGTGTCTACATGTCAATGTCAGTGTTGTGTCGGTGCCTATATCTACATAGCTTGTTGCTTGTGACAAGTAAAAGAGAAATTAATAAAGATTGTAGACAAATAACCTGCAATCCTCCTTGAGCATACAAGTGTTCTTGCATTAGTAGTAAAATTGTTGGTACAATGTTCCCTCTTCTGTCATATGATAATTTCATGGATTCTGTTGAAACTCCAAAAACAGTTGCACTGCATGTGTGAAAAATCAAAACTAAAGAATTTACCAAAAACCACACATTCCATTAAATTATAAACAACAAATATTGTAAAAAGCTCTAAGACCTTTGGAATTTCAAAGCAAAACATAATTGTGCATTATAACATTTGTAAGTAATATACATAACAGTGTCAATTGTCCAAACTCTAAAAAGATAAAATCATCAAGCAACCCATCATGAAAATAGCCTAATGAGGGCCAAATGTTTCTCTTGCAAAAGTTATGGAATCACGGAGATTAAAATAACTACAAATTATTAGAAACTCCATGAACTTTCCAACCCAACAATTAATCCAATAATTGGTATCCATAGATAATACCACACACGCGCACACACAAATAGTTAAAACCAAAAGTACCAATGTGAATCTCAATGAACAAAATAAAATTACTAATACAGTGATCAGCTATAGAAGAAAATTTACAAGCTTTATCCATAGAAAGTTACTTTTTTTTTGGTCTTAATTCTCCGGTTTCAAGAGGAAACGGTTTATGTAAATCCGAAGTTCAGCATGGAGGTGAATAAAGTATGAACAAATAATTGTTCCAACCAAAGTTCGAACTCAATTACTCCAATCAATTCGACTTTCAATAAAATTCATAAACCATTTGAGCTTAACAACTTGATTCAAAAATAGTTACTACCTATGACTTATGACACAAGATACGAATGATTGAAAATTTAAAAAAGATAAATTTTCTCTATATTGGAGAATGTGTCCGGTGTCCGACAACAACATGACACCGATAAGACATCGACACATGTCATTTTCTCAAATAATTACCGGTGTTGACGTGTGTGTCAGTGGCGTGTCTGGTGTCAATGCATGTGTCAGTGCTTCATAGTAAATTTGGCAACAAGTAAAAGACAAGAACATGACAAGAACAATGTAGAAACGAACGTACCTAGCACTGGGAGGTGTAGTGGGGACTTGAGGTACAAATTCAAGAGGCAAACCCAAGAAACCATTGAACCTATCAAAGGTAACATGTGCAAGATGGCGCACGTTAGTAGGATGACCAATTTCCATGGCAGGACCAGTGGAGCAAGAAACTAGGGATTTCCTGAAAAGGGTCACAAGAATGGCCAAAAGGGATATCTCTTGCTCTGTTTTTTCCCTCTTTGTTACAATGATCTCCTCTGCGTCACTGTCTGTGACAGTAGAAAAACTATTGTTCACTGCTACTGATAAAGAAGAAAAGGAAGAAGATAAAGAAGAGGGTGGTGATGGTTGTTGGTCGGTAGTGTGAATGGGATCAGAAGAGTGTAGCACTTGAGCCATGGCTGAAGAAGAAGAAGAAGAAGAAGAAGGGGTTTTCTTGTTCTCGGAATATAAAGAAATGTTTATTGATGGTTTAAGAAAATAAGAAAAAAAGATGTGATGATTTTGTTGAGGAAATGGTCAATTTTTATTATTGTTTTTGCGGGGAAAGTGGAGTTGGAGGGAAATGGTCAATGTTGTGATTTTTTTTTGGTGAGCAGAATTGGAGTTGATGTTGAATGTAAGAAACTGTATTTTAACTGAATGTTACGGTTGGTTGAGAGAAATGATCCAAGTAATCTGGTTCAAGTGTTATGAATTTCATCAAAGATTAATTGCTGAGAAGAATTGAGTTCATTTTAAGTTGGAACTTTTTTTGGTCTAACTTTTACTTTTCGGTCAAATTTTGAATTACCACTTTTTTCTTGAAAAAATTGGAGGGTTAACAAAAATATTGATTCATCACAATCCCAAATTTTTTTAGACTTAAATGAAGTTTTTGTCTCCAATTTTGGTGCCTTCTTTATATTTTTTGACCATCCAATTTGATGATGTGACAATAAATTATTCACTATACCTTTGTATTATTTTAATTATACATTCTTGATCACAACCTAATGTAACACCTTGTTTTTTAAGACTCTTAACAATTAGGTTGTTCGTTTTATGTCATGTCATCTAATATATTCTAACGTCTTGATGTCAAAATCATCATAGGTTGGTCAAAATTTCTCAAATGAGAATCAAATTGCGCAATTACAAATAAGAAACCAAAATTGCAGTTATGACAAATTAGAATGGCCAAAACTACATTTAAACCTTATGTTTAATACTAATTTTCTTTTACAAAGTCTCTTGAACCATCTCTTTTATTTTATAAATTTCACTCCAAGATGGGATTGTTAAATATTCATTTTCCAGCTTTAGGATGAATATTAGGAGTTATAGATATCAGTTTTGCTTTTTGTATAAGTTAGTTTGGAGAGTTCGTTTTCTGTTTGGAGTTAGTTGATTCAAATAGCTTAACTTTTTGGATGACTTTTTTATTAAAGGAATGTACACATTAACCAAGTTGAATCATATGAATGAATGGCCTTGTGAATAAAAATCTCAATCTATGGAGTACTTTCTAAATCTCAATCTATGGTGTACTGTCAACAAAACTTAAGCATTTAGTCTTATAAGCCTGCCTCATATTTAGGGGTTGTGGACTGTCATAAAGTATTCACTATATCATGAATCAGGAATAAAAGGGCTTAAGCCCCGTATCAAACTACACGAAAGTTGCCCCTTTTTCAAGGGGATTTACCCAGAAACAAGATCGGACGTTATTCTGATTCGTCTCCATTTTCGTTACACTATTCCTCAAGCAAGGCAGCCGATATGAATAATCGAATGCTGGGGCTAGGAAGTTTGAAAGTTAATGTTGAAACTATTACTCGTTTGAAAGTTTCCCACGGTGGGGCTAGGAGGAAGTAAGCCCCACAACACAAAGCGGCGAAGAACAGATAGAATTTGATACAAAAGCCGGCTAACGGAGGTATTCCTACGTATGAGAACAGAGTAATGCAGAAGGTTATAGCCGAAAAGGGATTCAGTCTGCCTCTCTTCGGGAAGGAGGTCAAGCTGGGCTTCTCTAACCTTAAGGAGTTCTTCTGAAGCTATGTCCGCTGACGAAGTTGGGGAGCTTGGCCAGTCTCTCTTTCACCCTAACCTTCGAAAGAGGATCCTCTTTATATGAATTGTAATGCTTCTATTTCATACTCAGATTTTAGTCTGTTTCCTCAGCCCATCCTCCTACTACTCGAGGTGAGGTCATGTATCACATGAGCAGAACTATTCTGATAGTTTCTACCCATGCAGTTTCGAGCATCGAACAATAGTGATCGATGACAAACCAACTAATGGAGGTTAAGGACTTCCCTGACATAAAGTGAGAAATTGTCAAGGAAAAATGGTTAGATTATTCATTATTCAGTAAAAAAACACTCTACCTTCAGCACATCACATCCTCTGCAGAGGTCTCTAGTATTCTACCATGAAACATTTTTAACAAATAATCTCATGATTACTCATGATTACTTTTCAATCTTCTGCTGCTACTCATAAATCATAGTTATGATCATACATGTAAACATATTTTCTAATAAAAAAATATCAGATAAGATCAATCTCCAATCAAGTATCTTAACTCAACCTCAATGCTTGTAAAGTCGTTAGCAAAACTTTCCTCACAGCTTTATACTATGGGCTGTTGTAACACCATTCACCCCAAAAGCATTTCAAACAATAAAACATGGTCAAATTTGGTTCAGTTACAAACTTTCAAATAAGGGTGTTAACTAATCAACTACAGAAATAAACAATCAACGAGTTAGAATCTAGACTTAAAATGTCACATAATTTCAAAGTCGATCCTAAGATATCTCAAATTTAAATTGAAGTCAATCAATCAATCAGTGACATAACATGCAAATAACAAAATATAAAATGCTAACGCAATATGTTGTTCACTCCTCAGCTTTTGCTTCAGTTTCATCTTCACCTTCACCTTCACCTTCACCTGCCAACTCATCATCTACTTGCATAATCGATGTGCAAGCATCCACATGAGAAACAAATGAAGGTGAGTTATTATACTCAAAGATAAAATGAGTGAAATATGAAAATTCGAATGCACAATCTTCAACACAACAAACACAGATCAACATAACATTTAACGACACATGACAATGCAACCGTGCAACACTAATCATCTATGTCAAAAATGTGATCAAGCAAAATCTAGGTTAAACCGGGTAGAGAAGTCATCTGTTATCCCATGAATTAAAGAGTTTCGTCAAGTCATCGCCACATGGCTCATTATCGAGCTGAAACACCTCAAAGGTACGCTGCATTTACATAAAATCATCCTACAAATACATGTATAACCCACTTGGGTTGGTATGGTGGTATTGGATTTGGGCCCTGAAGTATGCTCCTTCTCAAGGTATCAGTTCGATTCTCTTCGGTGTCAATTTGGGTGATTGTATCAACATAATAATATTTCTAATAATATTTCATTCTTTTGTGACAGAAACAATAATATTTCATCATCATCAACTTGACATTATAATTCTTTTTCAATTTATGCGAAATAATCAAACAAATTACCGAATAGAGAAGTAAGCTCATTAGCTCATAACTATTAATTAACCATTAATTACTTGTATAATCACAATTCTTGTATTCTCAGCTACTACTCAAATTATTCAACCTACAATTCAAACTTGAGAAGCACAACATTAAAAACAACGTAACTTTCAACTATTTTTTGCTTAATTCTCAATTCTATGCTGAAAATAAAACAAAATCAAAACGTGACGTTAGGTACAATTCCAATTTTCCAAACCTAACAAATCACACCACTTTTACTATGCTTAATTAGTAAAATAATGAAATGTCACGCAATCTATTCACCGACCTGAGCCAAAGAGTTCAAGTTGTGCAGTATTCTCCTGATCAATAACATCAAGAAAAACAGGATCAACAGTAATATGACTATTAACTCTCACTTTAAACTTATGGTCCCACCACAAAACTCTAGCGGTGCCAGCAATATCAACAGCCGCATCAAGAATCATCTCCCGTTTTGCCACGTCAGACATTACTCGGCTCGCGTGTTTCGCGAGCCGAAGAGCTTTAAGCCGGGCCGGAAGTCTCAGTAACTGACATGACCTCGGTGGCTGAGACCCGGCTTGGACCGGAGCTGAACCGAGGAGAGAACCTTCATAGAAAATTGACATGGTTGTTGATGAGTAGTTGATTGGAGCTATGTTTGGATTGGTGACATGAACAGTTAGAAGAACTTCTGCATCTACAACGGGGAGGCTTGGTTTTAAGGAAGTGAAGTTGATGGAGATGAGATGGAATGTTGGGTCTTTTGGTTTTGCTGAGAGAATTGATGTCGCTGCTAGTGCTGTTGTTGCTCCTATTATTGCTGATGTCCAGCTCCATTGTGACTTCTTTTTCTCTTCCATGAAGAAAGTAGTTTTGTTGTTGATATTGCTATGTATCTGAAGTGCTAGGAAGGCATGAGTTTGGTGTTTGGTGTAGAATTGAGTATGAGATTGTGATGGATGTGGATATGAATTATGTGTGTGATGGTGTTGTTATTATATGGTTATTATTGTGGTTATTGCACCGACTAAAAGAGGCAAAGGGAATGATTGTATTGGAAAAAGGAGGAAGAAAAGAATGGACGGAGAAAGGATGAAATTAAGGATAATGCGTTTGAGGTGTTTTTCAAGAATAACACGTGCAGTTCGTGGTCAATGTTCAGTTGATATAGTGGAAAATTTTGGACTTTCTTCCTTCTTTTAATTCCATTTATTTAGTTTCTTTTATGAAAAGATTAATTTTTCATAAACTGTTAAGTAGAGATTATCTCAGTTTTAAGGATATTGCATCCAGCCACTAGATTTTTTTTTTTGGGAAGCCACTTGACTATTTGACTTGATAAAAAAAAAAGTTTTACTTTATTGATAAATCACAACCTTAGAAATAGTTATAATTAATGATATGAGGTGTGATAAGAAAGATGATATATCTAATAACAATCCTTAGAAAAAGTTTGATGTTTTGGGATAATAGAGGTGTATTGTGTCAGTCAACTATTATTATACTACTAAAATATCTATATTATACTACTAAAATATAGAATACATAATATTTTTGTGTAAGATTATTTTCAACATACCTAAACTATCTTCAAACAATTTTACTCTTAAACTCATCAGTTATGATTTGGTTGTTATAAGCATGTCTTTGTCAATTCCTAAATACAAATAGGAGCTGTTATGGAATGAATCTCGTGACTAAAGGTTTATTATCATCAACTAATATCACGAACAATAATATAAAGAACTAACTTTGGTCGGATTTTTTTCTGGATAAATTAACCTTTAACGATTTAATTATTTTTTAGTTTTAAATTTAAATCTACACCACGATTTAATAAACTAACAAACCAACTACATTTTCAGCCATTTTTTCTACACCGATTTTTTCTGAGTAGTATAAATATTAAATTGAAATAAATAAGTTAAACTAAAATTGATATGATACTAATAAAAAATGTAAATTAACAGACACGCGGTAATATGTTTGTATTAAAATTGATATGTTTTCAGATTGTCGAGTGGGTTCACTTCCATTTATGTATTTGGGTCTTCCGATTGGTGGGGATGCCAGAAGACTTGAGTTTTGAAAACTAGTGGTTGATCGGATTGTTAACAGACTGTCAGGTTGGAAAAGCAAATTTTTATCATTAGGGGGTCGTTTGATTATTCTGAAGTCTGTCATGTCCTCTCTTCCAGTTTACTTTCTTTCCTTCTTCAAGGCTCTCGCAAATATAATTTCTTCCGTCGAATCTTTATTTAAAAGATTTTTTTGGGGGGCGGTGAGGATTTTTTTGAAAAATATCCTGGGTTAGTTGGGATTCGGGTGCTTATCAAACGAGGATGGAGAGTTAGGTGTGCGGAAGTTATGTGAATTTAATACATCATTGTTAGGGAAATCGTGGTGGGGAGGAGGGAGGCCGACTGAAGGAAGGGGGAGGGATTGTTCTGTGTGGTGGCGGATGATGCAGGGCATCCATGGTGGTGTTGGGATGGGGGTGGGAAGTTGGTTTGAGGATAACAGCCGGAGGGTGGTAGGTGATGGTAGCGGCACATATTTTTGGACAGATAATTAGGTGGATGGAGTCCCCTTATGGGTCAAATTCCCTCGCCTTCTTTATTTGGCTATCTGATAGGTGGGTGACTATAGGGGAGATGAGAGGAGGGGGTGGGAGGAAGGGGGTGCCGCTTAGGAGTGGAGAAGGCACCTTTTAGCCTGGGAGGAGGAGAGTGTTGCGGAGTGTTATGTTTTGCTGCATGATATTATTTTGCACGACCATATTACTGACGGGTGGAGGTGACTACTTGATCCCATTAAGGGTTACTCTGTTAAGGGGCCTTATCGCTTTCTCGCGACGGTAGATGCACCACCTGAACAGAGCTTGTCTGTTGATGTTTGGCATAAGCAAGTTCCGCTAAAGTTTTCATTGTTCGCTTGGAGATTTCTTCTTCCGACCAAAGATAATCTAGTTCGGCGGCAAATCCTCCACATCAGTGACAACATGTGTGTGGGTGAGTGCGGACCGCAAACCACCTCCTATTCAGCTGTGACATTTTTGGCAGCGTGTGGTCCGCGGTTTTGCAGTGGCTTGGTTTACCATTTGTCGCTCCAGCTGGGAGTAAGAATCACTTTCTTCGGTTCGGCCAGATGGCTGGGTTACTGCGTTCCTCTTACACGTTCTTTCGGATAATCTGGTTGGCTTGTGTCTGGATTATTTGGAAGGAAAGGAAGAACCGTGTATTTCATCAGATGGTTGCAGCTCCTCAAAATTTAGCAAAGAAGGTTAAATTGTTATCTTTCCGGTAGTTAAAGGCAAATATGTTTAGTTTTGTTTTTAGCTATCATGACTGGTGACATCACCCTTTGTCTTGTACGGTGTAATCTTTTTTTTCTTACTTCAGTGCTTGTTATCTATGCATCAGTGACTAGACTTTGTATTCTTTCTTGGTGATTCTCTTTTGCACGTCTTGTGCGAGATGAATCATCAGTGGTAAGATAAATTACATCTTGGCTTCTTAAAAAAAAATGTTTGTATTACATCTGGTTCTAATGTATATTAATATATAAAATAATTTTTTTTAACCTTGATATATAAAATAATTTTTTTTGAAGGATATAAAATAAATTTTTGAAAGATGATATATAAAATAAATTTTAAGTTTTTACAAAAATATCACATGGTTCCTTTCGTGCTAAAAAAATCGGCATCTCTAACAAATTTTCCAAAATTTAAAGTGTACTTTTCACCCCTTAAGTTTTAAAAAGTTGTGATTTTGACCTCCTATAAAAAATGACAAAAGTGACCCTATGTTTAAGGAAATATGCTCTTTTGACCTCTAACATAAGAAAAATATGATCTTTTGACCCCTCATCTTCTCAAAATGTTGCGATTATGACCCACTTTTTTGGACACGTGGTGTCTTCTCAGCAATTTTGAGATGAAAGAGGCCAAAATTATAACTTTTTTAAATAAGGGACGAAAATTACAATAATTTAAAACTTAGGAGTCGAAAAATGCAGTTTAGCCATTTGTTTTTGTTAAATTCAAATTCTTTTAATTACGCTTAAAAAAAAATTATTCACGACTTGAGTAAAAAATCATGCTTGGAATTTACCTGTAACAACAAGCCCCATTTGTATCTGTTTCAAAACTTCAACAACTGAACCGAACCCTTACACCTCTGTAGCTGCTGAAGTGTAGACCTGAATCAGATGGATGAGTTTGATTCTTCTTCTTCTTCTTCCTCCTCCATCAAATCTGAGAAGAAAGTTTTCAAGGAATGTGAAAGCATGATTCAGAAGGGTCTCAAAAGTATTGCAATTTAATCATTCATCCGTTCCCCTCTCTATTATTAACGTTTTCTCTAATTTTAAATCTCATTTATTTTATTGTTTTCTTATCAGCTCCAACTGCGAGATTCTTAAGGGAACATTTGGAGAAAGCTGGGTGTCCTGTTCAAGACAATTTCTTTAAAGCTATTAATTGTGATCAAAATCATGCTGGCGGTTATGTTCCCGGTGAAGGGGTACGTTTGGATTGACTTATTTGAGCTTATATACTGACATAAATACTTGTGGATGTGGTACTGTTTGAGAGAATTTATGAAAACAATGTATGACAAGTTTAATGCCGTAAGTTCTCTAGGATAGCTTATAAAATAATTTATAGCGTATACGAAAACAAACAATTTGATTTGAATCTTTTGTTATAGAAATAACTTATATAAACAAGCTTAATTAAGAGGTTATCGTTACAAACGAGGAGGGAAATTGATTGTCTAACGCAATGTTGTCAAATATTGCGCATGGCAGATGTTGGTGGTGGTTTAGTGGTCGAATAGTGTTGTATTCAATGCTTCATACAATTTTTTACTATAAGGTTTTCAAGTTACTAATAGTATTATTCTACGTTTCTTGAACATAGATAGTTGTGTGTGCAAATCAGATAGAAATGCAAGACGAGGTTAACCGGGTGATAGTTCATGAGCTAATTCATGTATTTGATGACTGTCGAGCTGCAAACTTGGATTGGACTGATTGTGCTCACCATGCTTGTAGTGAGGTTCCTTTTGACAGCGCCCTTTTAATCATACAGATTTTGATGTAGTTTTATGCATTACTTTCCTTTAATCATTTTTTTATTGATGATTATATGAAACAGATAAGAGCTGGTCATCTAAGTGGTGATTGTCATTACAAACGGGAACTTCTACGAGGACATTTGAAAATACGAGGGCAAGAACAAGTATGCCATTTCTTTCCTTTGTCCATTTATACTTAACATTTACTTTGGTTGAATATTTCGTAGATAATGTGCAGCAACTTTACTGAAAGTACCGTGGTTTAGTTAGTTTGCAACAAAGGCTTCAGTATTGAATTTTTCATAGTATTTTAGTTGAGATATGCTATGATAATTTGAACATTAAGCACCGGGCAACTTTTTTTCTCCTGTACCATTGATAAAAGAAATTTTTTATGAAGATGAAGAGAAGATAATTATAGGGTTAGATGGATAAGGGTTCCTATCACACACTTTGTATGTGTAATTAGCCCATATATTCCTAGAGAACCTCATCTTCAAGCTGCCTACTGAGTTCTGCTCTACTAGAGTAGAGTGAGTATTCGCGCACTCTATTTAAGAATGACAAATTGAGTCTAGAAGCTTATGCTGATGCAGAATATGCAAATTATTTAGGCTTTATTTGGAAGTTAAGAGGGAAAGGAATGAGAGGATTTTGCGGTAAGAAAGGAAAATAAATGGAAGTGGAAAGAATGACAGCCCCTAACTTTACATGGGGTTTTTTCTCTATAAAATTAAAACCCTCCTATATGGAGGAACTCAAGAAGAGTATTCGAGAGGTGGTTTTAGAGGGATTTGGCAAATTATTCAAATCATATTTCTCTTTTATAAGACTCTCAAAAGAAACAAATATAAATCATAAACATTCTTCCTTCCCTCTCCCCTTTATTTTCTTTTCTTCTCCCAAACAAGGTGAGAAACTCCCCTCCCTTTTTTCCTCCCCTACCCTCAAAGCTATTTTCCCCTTCTGCAAAATCAGAAATCAGACCCAATGCTCAACGCATGTGTGAGTTATTATGGCTAAAAATCTAAGATGATTGGAAAGTCAAATAAGATATTTTGTTCATGCCGCTGACTCACGGTGTCCTATATTTCTGACTTTACAGATGTGTGTGTCGTGCCTAGGGTCTTTGCTTTATAAATTTAGAGTTTAGACTTCTTTAATCATATTCCCTTTTGATACTTCAGACCAGCTAGGCGATTATAATGTCGAGACAGGGATAATGATTTTGTGTCTCCTTTTGTCCTTCTATAATGGTTATAATTTGCTGTACTCTGTCTGTCATTCTCAATGAAGTGGAATTCCCATAGATTATTTCCAAATTTCACATCAAACAATTTTCTGCTTTAAAATTTTATGGAGTTTACACTAACTAGTTCAATACTGAGTTAATTTAATCCACCTTGAAGGAATGCATCAAAAGGAGAGTTTTAACATCTTTGGCTGCAAATCCGTTTTGTTCTGGTTCAACTGCCAAGCATGCTATGGAGGCTGTATGGGAAACTTGTTATAACGATACAGCGCCTTTTGATAGAGCTCCTTAAAAACTGTGTGGTATGTTACTGGCTTATTGTATAGCAACCATTGTTTTCATTCTTTGGCTTGATACAGGTGATCATAAATGTAATTCAAATCAAAGAAAACAAGGATTTATTTCTTTATGTTTTACAAGTTGTAACTTCATATGGAAACTTGTTTTCTTGTAATTATTTTTTGGCTTCCCATAAATGAATGTTAAATGAACGAACACTTGTGTTGTTCACTGAATCCAAAATTGCTCTGTTGTTGCTGGAGTATCGTACAACAGCTATGGGTTCCGGTATTTGGCTAGCAGCCATTGTTGTTGTAGTTGGTACACTGGTTCAAATAGCTTGCCTAGATAGTGTTTTCCTTACTTCATTTACTGTCTTGAAAACCTCGACAAAAAACCATTTACACAGTTGCATAAATAATTTACTGTATACTGACAAATTATGCAGACATGATCAACCGATAAGTTAACTTACATTTCATTTTTTTTCCTTGTTGTCTATCCTTTAACCTACATTTCATCCACACTCCTAATTCGGTCATGTGATCAGCGTATGTGCCATTTTTAGATAAAAAGATAGTAACCTAGGATCAGGTGAAATAGTTACCTTAAACAGATGTGCACATATGGCAGTTCAAGTCAACTTTCTTCTCTGGGATCGAAAGAGGTCAAAACGAATATCGCCTTCAAAGATATATGAGAATAGTGTGGTGTGATACATTATTTGCTGCAAATTGGGTTCTCCCCTCATAGAAACTTACTATAGAAAAAGTTGTCATTTTATTAAGAAGCAAAATTGCTTCATACATTAGAGACTCATCAGATAAACATCAGATAAAAGTATTTTGTGCTACTTTAATTAAATATTTTACTTTGCTGATAATCAGTTTCTCTTCTTGCTAATTTGAGTTGGATTTCAAGCGTAATCAGATTCTTGATCTTTTCGGCGTTGAGTTCTGAGAACTTATACAATACAGTGATTGAGAGTTTATGAGGAGTTAGTTTCGGTTGAAAGAGATTGATTATGAACAAGGCAGTGGCGTTGTAGAGAACAAAAAATAATGAGACTACGAGAGTGAGACCAAAATGCAAGGGTGTGAAGCCTTCGACGACACACTGTGATAGTGAGACCAAAATGCAAGCATTTGTGATAGATTCTTGAGGAACTGAGAATCAGTTTTTATTTATTTATTTAAGTAAATGTTAGTTGTTAGTATATTGTTCGAGGAGATGGAAAATGGTAGCAGTAGAGATCAAGGGTGTGAAGCCAAAATGCAAGGGTGTGAAGCCTTTGATGACACACTATGATAGTGAGACCAAAATGCAAGCATTCGTGACAGATTCGTGAGGAACCGAGAATCAGTTTTTATTTATTTATTTAAGTAAATGTTAGTTGTTAGTATATTGTTTGAGGGGATGGAAATGTTAGCATTAGAGATCAAATCCTAAACCTCCTTAAATTCATTGAACTCGTTGAACGTTCAAATGCTTTAACCATTGGAATGAACAATTTTGAAAAGGAGATTGTAAAATTTCCAGAGTAATGGTTGATATGGTTAACGCAAAACTCATCAGTCATTTTTTTCAACGTCTCATGCAAAAGATAATTGCGCGTCTTCACCTTTCTTCATGGGTCATATTTACAGAGAAGCAAACAAGTGTGCAAATTTTCTTACGGCATTAGTGCTGACAATGTTTGCCCTATATTCAGTTTATTGTTGTTATTGTATGATGATGGAGGTATTTGTCCCTAGTCTTATGTCATAATTTATTTATGGAAAATGTGAAAGAGTGCCATTAGGACATTAGTTAAGAGGATAAAAATAGAAATATTGCATTGGGAAAAATGATGGAAAATGATGAATTTAACTTTTTAAAAGATAAAATATTGTTGAATCGAATGCAAATGTAGGGCACTTGTTAGGATAACCCTTTATTTATTTTTTATTTTTTTAAAAATATAATACAACAACAACCAAGTCTCCCTAAAAAAACAAACAAGTCTTATCCCACTAAGCGAGGTCAATTATATGAATCAAATTATGTTGTAATATTCTATCATAAATCATTTTATGGTCCATCTAATTATTCCTTAAGTCTTTCACAATAGTTTACCTTTGTATTTTTTATAAGTCTTCATATGCCTCTAGTGATATGACAACCCTACATTTGATATACTATCCTTTTTACATAATATACAGGTCTTTGTAAGGAGAATATCTCTCTTAGTATTCAATAAAAAATCCTACGTGGGATATGGAAACCTATCAAGGTATCAAGGGATGGCCCATAATTATCTCATATTCTTTTTACCGATGATGTTTTGCTATTTTGTGAAACTAGTATAGAACAAGTCGAAATTGTTATGGATACCTTAGAGGTGTTCTGTACTTCTTTGGGATTAATGATCAATACCATAAAGTCCAAATTATATGTTTTAAGATGGTTTAAGGGGAGAGAAAGCATGAGATACATTATATTTCAACAATAAAACTTCTCGAGGATCAAAGACATTGCCCTGGTTTTCTCATGTCAAGGGTTGAGTTTCTTGGAATGTATACAAAGACAACATTGTTAAAGTAACAAAAAGGGCAGTTTCTTGGAAATGAAATCTTGAATAAAGCAGGAGTTTTCTGTACAATATGTTAAATAAGACACATAGTTTTCTTTGCCTTTTTTTTTCTTCATATTAATGCCCACCATCACCAAGATCATTAAAACATAATAGCTTCTCTAAGTTGTACCCGTCACTCTTCACCCACAAAGAATGTTTTCACTATTTTGTTTGAGTTATCAGCTCTTATGACCTTAATATTTGTAACTCTGTTTTTATTTAACATATTTTTTCTTTTGTCTAAAAAAAGTTTAATTAATATTCTAAAATAAAGTAGATAGTCTAAAATAATTTTTTTTGTTGAGAAAAGTCTAAAATAAATATTACAAACTAAATAAAAGAAGAAATATTCTAAACCTAAAATGTGAGAAAGCAACCTTAAGTTGAAAATCAAAATACCGCAATAACGAGTAGTTTCGTTAGCTCAGGATGCAAAAACTTGTTTGAAAACTTTTACAACTGAACCAAACAAGGTTCCAGCGCCCTGAATCAGATGGATGTGTTTAATTCTTCTTCTTCTTCTTCATCCGCCAATGGCGACAATCCTCTCAAGGAAGAATGCGAACGCACGATTAAGAAGACTTTCAATAGTATTTCAATTCTTCATATCCCTTACTATCACATTTTCTGTGGTTTTGGTGCTTTCTCTTTAATTCTAAATCTTATTCATTTTATTATTTGTTGTATCAGCTTTCAAGGGTGACAAAGCTATCAATGAATGCGAACGCATGATTCAGAAGGGTCTCAAAAGTATTTCAATTCATTCATTCTCCTCTCTGTTATTAAGGTTTTCTCTCTAATTTTAAATCTCATTATTGTTATTTGTTTTTATATCAGCTCCAACGGCGAGATTCTTAAGGGAACATTTGGCGAAAGCTGGGTGTCCTGTTCAAGACAATTTCTTTAAAGCTATTAATTGCGAAGTATCGATTGCTGGTGGTTTCGTTCCCGGTGAAGGGGTATGTTTGGATTTGGATTGACTTATTTAAGCTTGTCTAGTGACGTAAATACTTTTGAGACTGTTTGAGAGAACTTAGGTGTAACGTACTTATTTGAGCTTGTCTACTGACGTAAATACTTGTGAGACTGTTTGAGAGAACTTAGATGTAACAACTTATTGCATGTCCGTCCACAAGCTGTGTTTTATGTTTATTTCCCGAAATACTCTTGGATACTGTATGAAAACAGTTTTTATATGAAAACAATTTGATTTGATTTTTTCTTTTGTTATAGAAATAACTTATGCAAACAAGCTTTATTAAGCTTATAAGCTATGAAGCACTGACGCAAACAAGACACTGACATGTCGACACCAATTATAATTTGATAAAATGAATTATTTAAACGTAATCACATGTGTCACTGTCAGTGTCATGTTGATGTTGGACACCGAACACACCTTTTGATAAGAGGTGTCAGTGTTACAAAGCTTATAAGGGCTTAATTAAGCTGTTTGTCGTCTAAACATGGTTATCATTACAAAAGAGGAGGGGAATTGATTGTCTAAGCTAAGGTCAAGATTTTGTGACCTAAGTCTATTTAGGAGAGAGAATGGTGATTAAAATAAATCTGAATGAGAGAAAATTGTGTGTTAAGAGAGATAAAGAGAAAGTAACCAAAGTTAGACAATTGAAAAGTAGACAATCACTCCTTACTCCTTAGGCTTTGTTTGGGAGTTTGGAGGGGAAGGGAGGGGAGGGCTTTGGAGGGATGAGATTAGAGTAAAAAGTAGAGAAATTTTTCAACATTTTTTAGAGTGTTTTTTTCTAGTGAATGGTAAAAGAATACTTATGATTAATGTACTTTTAATTTGCGAGTATTATAACAATATATACTGGATTTGGAAAATTTACTCAAACCCCTCCAAAATCCTCCTCCAATACAGTTTCTTAGCTCCCCCAAATTAGGGGAATTTTGTATTATGAAGAAAACTAAGTCCCTCAAAGCCCTCCCCTCCCAAAGCTCTCCATTCTTTTCACTTCTTTCCTTTTTTTTCAAGCCCCTCCAAACTCCCAAACAGAGCGTTAGAGAGGAGGGTGTGTCGTTCCATAAGATGGTGTACTTATTACTAGTGACTAGTTTAAGCTGGCTTAAAAAGCTGATATAACACGCACACTTGATGAAAATAATCTCAGTTGTTGTCGTCTCATTTAGTAGTCGAATAGTGTTGTATTCAATGCATCATATGATTATTTGCTATAAGGTTTTCAATTTACTAATATTATTATTCTACTTTTCTTGGACATAGATAGTTGTGTGCGCAAATAAGATACAATTACAAGACCAGGTTAACCAGGTGATAGTTCATGAGCTAATTCATGCATTTGATGACTGCCGAGCTGCAAACTTAGATTGGACTAATTGTGCTCACCATGCTTGTAGTGAGGTTCCTTTTTTCGGCGCCCTTTTAATCACACAGATTTTGCTGTAGTTTTATGCATTACTTTCCTTCAATAATTTTTTTTTTATTGATGATTATATGAAACAGATAAGAGCTGGTCATCTAAGTGGTGATTGTCATTACAAACGGGAACTTCTACGAGGACATTTGAATCTACGAGGGCAAGAACAAGTACGCCATTTCTTTCCTTTCTTCATTTATACTTAACATTTACTTTCGTTGAATATTTTGGAGATAATGTACATCAACTTTACTCACTGAAAGTACTATAGTTGAGTTAGTTTGCAACAAAGACTTTAGTATTGAATTTTTCTAAGTATTTTAGTTGAGATATGCTATGATTATTTGAAGATTAAGCACCAGTCAACTATTTTTCTCCTATATCATTGATAAAAGAAGAATTTAATTAAGATGAAGAGAAAATAATTATAGAGTTAGAGGATAAGGGTTCCTTTCACGCACTTCGTATGTACACAATTAGCCCATTTATTAATATTCCTAGAGAACCTCGTCTTTAAGCTGCCTACTGAACTCTGCTCTACTAAAGTAGTAGAGTGAGTATTCACACACTCTGTTTAACATGACAAATTGAGCCTAGAAGTTTATGCTGATGCAGAATATGCAAATTATTTAGGCTTTATTTGGAAGTTAAGAGGGAAAGGAATGAGAGGATTTTGGGGGAAAGGATGATAGCCCGCAACTTCACTCGGGGTTTTTTTCTCTATAAAATTAAAACCATCCTATATGGTGGAACTCAAGACGAGTATTCCAGAGATGGTTTTAGAGGGATTTTGCAAATTATCCAAGTCACATTTCTTTTTTATAAGACTCAAAAAAACAAGTATAAATTATAAGCATTCTTCTCTCCCTCCCCTGTAATTTTTTTCTTCTCCCAAATAAGGTGAGAAACTCCCGTCCCTTTCCCTTTTCCTCCCCAACCCTCAAAGCCATCCCCCCTTCTCCTCCTAACTCCCAACAAGGCCTTAGCGGTCAAAAGACCCATTTCCTGGTATTGCACCATTCCAGGCAGTAATCTGGTTACTTGGAAGAGCAAAAAACAAAAAATGGTGGCTCATTCTTCTGCAGAATCAGAAATCAAACCCAATGCTCAAGGCATGTGAGAGTTGTTATTATGGCTAACAATCATCTTAGATGATTGGAAAGTCAAATAAGATATTGTGTTCATGTCGCAGACTCGCGGTTGGACTTTACCGATGTGCGTGTCGTGCCTAGTGTCTGTGCTATATATATATTTAAAGTTTAGACTACGTTAATCATGTTCCCTTTACCCTACTTTTTGATACTTCAGACTAGTTTAGGCGATGATAATGTCGTGACAGGGATAATGATTTTGCGTCTCCTTTTGTCCTTCTATCATGGTTATAATTTTCTGTACTCTGTCTATGATTCTCAATGAAGTGGAATTCCCGTAGATTATTTCCAGATTTCACTGTTTCACATCAAGCAATTTTGTCCGTTTTAAATTTTTTATGGAGTTTACACTAACTAGATCAATACTGACTAAATTTAATTCACCTTCAAGGAATGCATCAAAAGGAGAGTTTTGCAATCAGTGTCTTCAAATCCATCTTGTTCTGCTTCAACTGCCAAGGATGCTATGGAAGCTGTATGGGAAACTTGTTATAACGATACAACGCCTTTTGATAGAGCTCCTTAAGATTTTGTGGTATGTTACTGGCTTATGGTATAGCAACCATCGTTTCCATTCTTTACCTGAGATTTCTTTATCTTTTACAAGCTGTAACTTCATACGGAAGCCTATTTTCTTGTCATTGTTTTTATGGCTTGCCATAAATGGATGTTAAATAAACACTTGTGTTGTTCACTGAATGCAAAATTGCTCGGTTGTTGCTGCAGTATCATGTAGCAGCCATTGGTTCCATTATTTGCCTAGCAGCCATTGTTTTTGGTTTAGTTATAGTTAGTACACTGGTTCAAATAGTGTCTTCCTTACTTCATTCACTGTTTTAAAAACCTTGACAAAAAAACATTTGCATAATTGCATCAGAAATTTACTGTATACAGACAAATTATGCAGACATGATCAACTGATAAGTTAACTTACATTTCATTTTTTTCCTTGTTTTGGATACTCTAACCTACATTTCATCTACAGAGTAACCATATTCGAGCCAACTTTATTATCTAGGATCAAAAGAGGACAAAACCAATACCTTCTTCCAAGATATATGAGAACAGTGTGGTGGAAAACCTTATAATTTGCAAATTGGGTTCTCCCCGCAAAGAAACCTACTATAACAAATTGATTTAGACACAATAATTACTTTATTTTGTTTACGATGCAACATTGATTGGGCACCATCTCAATCGTGAGAACAAGTAAGTTTTGAGGAGTCATATAAATTGTTGTACGAGTTTTAAATCATTTTCAAACATTGGTTCGGTGTAGAACATATAAGACACTTAACGGTCGTGAAGACTGTAGACTGTACACGACACTCCACCGTCGGCAAGTAGTCCTACATTCAACGAGTTAAAAACATACGTTGAATGTGCACGAAATAGCCATGGACAGTTATTATTAATAGAAAGCATTCATCTCAACATACATGTTCCCAAATTTGAGAAAATTAAAGCCACGGCTCTGTCAATATAAGCAAGATATACCAAAGCAATTTTTTTTTCCAGGGCACAAACACTACCAACAAAAGAAAATCTCATCACCACAATTAAAAATTTATTTGACCTCTTAATTTTGGTTACAATAGTCAGAATTTGTTATCTTCTTCCCAAGCAAGTTGTTTCATCCAGCTGGATGAGACGTTTACAAAGCACATCCCTATATCATTTTGGCTAACATGCAAAATTAAGGACATAGAAAGCCAAAACCAGCTCATTCATTTTTATCATTTTGGCTAACAATCAAAATTTTCAACATAGAAACCTAAAACCAACGTAGAATATACTGATAGCAAATAGTGTAATACGATCGTTGGCAAATCTTTGCGACTTTATTTCTATTTTTAATATAAGAAAAGGGAAAAATCTCACCAAAAGAAGAAAAGAAAAATTCAACAACGACTTTAATTCAACACATTTTTTTTTGGGTACATTTCAAAATAGTTATATTATTAGGAGAATGCTAACCATTGCCCATGGGGCATTGTATGAGGGGATAAAAATAGAAATATAGTATTGGAAAATGATGGAAAGTGATAAATTTAATTTTTTAAAAGTCAAAATGTTGTTGAAACCAATTCAAACATGCTACTTTTGGCTTCCTTAACCATTTCCCTTCAACAAGTTTTTTTTATGTGTAAATGAAGGTTGACAAAGTTGGTAAAAAGTTGACTCATATTTCGTAGGAACTTGAGTTCAACTTCTGCTACTATCGTGATGGTCTCTTTAACGGATGATTCGTAAATGCTCTGCATTCATTGAGTCTTGAAGTCTGTCATGACTCTGGTAAATCCTCATAGTCTAGCTCAACTAAACTCTTACTTATTAAAAATGTAAAGTAAAATTGATGTTGATCTCATTAAAATCACATCTCAATTTGTTTTTTTTTTTAAGGAACATCTCAATTTGTTGTATTCCATGATTTAATAATATTATTACGAATTTCATCAAAATATACTAGCGCTGAACCGATGGTAAAATAATAGCCCCTCTCTGCACAATCACACATATCTGGTGGCACAGACATATATATTTGAACCAAATATATTAGTTTTTGTTGATCAATTTTGCTTTATATTTGAATAAAATATTTACTAAGAAGTCTAAAGATTTTTTTATATATATATTTACTAAGAAGTCTAAAGAAGAATTTTTATCTTGAGAATTGTGCATTCAACACATTAAAACTTTAAAAAGTAATTTTCCTTTTTTGCATAAAATTTATAAATTATTTCTATTTTTGAATCCATAGCAAGAACTTTTTATTTTATTTTATAATTATGAATATGTCCAAGAACTAGACAGCAAAATGTTTTCCCATGGTTAATTTCCATGGCTAAATGCCACAATTAAACAGCTGCAAACTACAAACCAATTAGGATGTCTTGTAAAATGTCCATTGGTGGTATCGTCCATCCATGAAGCCTGCATTAGATAGATCATAGTAGAATACAAGAACAACCCCTTTTTTCCCTCACAATTTCCAACTATAGAACCAAACCCCTCCCTATATATATCCTCAGTCCTCACACATAACATTCTTCAAATCTCATCCAACAACATCTTCAAAGTTCTTTAACATTATAATCGTACTAAAAAAACATGTCTTCCTCTACCTTGAAAGTTGTTCTCTCACTCATCATTTCCACTTTTACCCTTGTGACGATCACTAGGGCCGGTGACCCGGACATACTAACCGACTTCATAAGCCCAATAACCGGCCCAGTCGATGCAAACTACTTCACCTT
>Ga0315914_1000479_pt1 | contig 50232 bp, 33 predicted proteins | sample MpolenodulesMG_FD_203920 | JGI IMG/M metagenome (GOLD analysis project Ga0315914, IMG submission 203920) | Medicago polymorpha root nodule microbial communities from Los Angeles, California, United States - elongated nodules | ecosystem: Host-associated > Plants > Roots > Nodule | place: USA...
AATTAAGAAGTCAGTCCGCCAGCAGGTTCTCGTCCTTTCACCCCGCACACAACTACCAGTCTGGAAGTTAACGAATTGCAGCTTAACAGACTAAGCAGTCGCCACTCCCTGCTATGATAACTAGGTGCGGGCCGAATAGAGAATGAAATGCAGAAATACGGGAAGAGTTCCAAACCGGTTTAAGGGCTGCTCGCCCTACCGAAGTACTAAAGGCTAACACAACACCACAAAACCGGCTTGTGAGGTAAGGATTGTCCCCACTTATAAACACATTGTGTGGTCATCACCTATCCGATGTGAGACTCTTAACACCCCCTCATGACCAGCACTATTGGGTTTGATTCGTGGACATAAATGGTGGGTGGCCGGATAGCGGAAACCTAATAGCAGATGGCCCAATGGATCTTGGGGAGGCTCTGATACAATCTTAGAAATCGTGGTTGGGCCTAACACAACCCCACAAAACCGGCTTATGAGATGATGATTGCTCTCATTTATAAACACATTGTCAGGTCATCACATATCCGATGTGGGACTCTTAACGGTATATATGCAACTACAAAAAGAAAAAATTATAATGAATACAAATTTAAAATGATATATTTTCAGATAATAAAAAATATTGTAAATATTTATTATTATTATCAATACTATTACTACCTCAAAATAAGATTGGGCTTCACCAAAAATGAAGTCAACTTCACCTTGAATATAACAATTCTGATAATAATGACGTCCCATTGCATCAAACAAAGAATCTTGATAACCTAAGAAACTACAGTTAAATACAGCAGATTTATCACCATTTATAATAGCAGCTACTGCTGGTCCTTTATTTCCAAATGTATTCTGCAATTGTACAACAATAATTAAATCTACAAGGTTTTGAGATTGTTGTTTTGTGAGATAAGAAAATTTAAATAAAGTAAAATAAAATTAATCAGGATATCGTAGGTTAGAACATGAGAAACCAACATAATCACTAATTTACCTCAAATGTAATACCACTCAAAATCACATTAGGTGGAAATGAAAAGAATGTTGGTGTTGTAATATTCCCATCATCATTAGTAATTGTTGTGGTACTTCTGTCAGATCCTTCTAAAATGATGCACGGTTTGTCATAGGGAATATTAACATGTTCCCTACAAAACCAAAAAAATAAGAAAATGTTTAATGTTTTTGTACTTGTTTCCTAAAAAAAAAAAAGAAAAAAAAACTTACACGTATTTTCCAGGATTTATGTGAATTTTAACCCAATGATCATTATTGTTTTTTACTGAATCAATGGCAGGCTGAATCATTTTGAATGCCCCTCTTCCTTGTTGATCAACAATAGTGGTATTTCTAACATGATTTCCACCACAGTCAATGGCTATACCAAGACAAAAACAATAACCAATGAATATGATCAAATGGAAAATCATTGGTCGAAGAGATAACCAAATTATAGTTGATTTGTGTGGAGTGAGTAGTGACATTATGATCAACCTTTTCACTTTTATATAATTGAATGTTAAGTATTAAAAAAGTTTGTGTCAAAATCATTGAAAATAATAAGATATTAAATATTTAATTGATGTGATTTTATTTTTTTTACCATTTGGAATAATTCGAGAGGTTCATGAACATGGAGAAAAAATCATTAATTCTTTTCTTAATTTTATTTCTTTTACTGTGAAATTGTTTTCTTATTTATATGCCTAAAAAGAAATGAAAACATATGTATCGTAGTCGACAAATGTATTTTCAGTCATAGTAATATTAATAGTTTTCTTTTTGGGTTACATAATATGGGTAAAAGGTGACGGATCCATAAATTTTCAATAACAATAGTAATGTTTTGGTCAAAAGAAAAATAGTAAGACTAATGTCTATATATAAATTTCTAACAATAAAAATATTTATACAAAATATTGTAATATTTTTTTATTTTGTTTTATTATAAAAATTAAGAAAAGTAAAACAACCTCATGTTGTACGGGACCGGGATGTTATAGCACCTTAGTCGGTACCCATATTATAATTTTATATTTTATTTATAACTTCGTCCTACTTTATCCAAATAAATAACTCATTCTTTAATTGTCTTAGTAAAAGGGGGAGACCCCCAACGCAACGAACCAAAACTATTATCTTGGTTGAAAAAGATATCCACATAAGTGCCGGACACACCTTGAATAGGATACCTCTAGTGAAGGGAACTTATGAAAAACTAAAAAAATTGTAATTTTTACTATTTTAATGATTTTGTAACTTGTATTTTTTATACTTCAAATTTGATATAGAGAAAATAGGCTGCAATAAATATGTTGATGCAAGGCAAGACTGTTTATTTGTCACTTTTACGCTGTAATGATTCTACTTAATTGGAGTAAAAATGTAAATGAAATTTCATTGATTCATTCAATTAAGCATTACAACTTGGTAATTGGAATCTATGTTGATAATGAGTAATAGGTAACAAAAGGAATGTAATAAGAATAAGAAGAATAGAAGTGAGGGACTAGAGAATCAGAGAGGAGAAGAAGAAGTTACATAACACATTTCATACCCTTTTTCCTTGGCATTCTCTTATTTATAAGAGTCCACACTCAAAATTCCTATATTGCCCCTTCAAGCTAATTGACTCATTACATACGCATAAGGAAGAATGGTCTATATGGCTTTAATATAAGGCATGTGGTTAGTTTATAAACCAACCAATTTTTATCGTTGATCGATTAAAGGTTTAGGGGATGCATGTACTCTCATATGATATTGCTAATTTTTCATAGGTGTTCTTTTGTTTTATATTGGTGTAATTGGCGCTATATGTGAGATGTACTTGTCATTTTTTGACTCTGTTTTGTTTGGTCTAGCTCATGCTCAGCATAGCTTATGCTGTGGTTGCTATTCATATTATTGTAATAAAATTTCCTTTTGCTTTTTCTAAAGAAAAAAAAAGTTTATGGAATTAGGGTTGTGGCTGGAATTACTAGGTCTTCCAATCATAATTGGAAAAATGTGAAAGGGGGATAGAAATATGTTGCTTAAGTAACGTGGATAATATGCACAGCTATGTGTCGAGTTGGATCCTACGAAACAATTGTTATAAATGTTTTTTTATCCTACTGCTGCCAATAGGAGTGTACATAGGTTGCGTCAACCCAGAAAACCTGATCAAACCTACTCAAAAAATTCAAAAAAAAAAAGGTTGAGTCGGGTAATCGGGTTGGTATGGTTTCTAAAAATGAAAAACCCATAAAAATAAATGGGTTTAGGTAAAACCAGACACATATCCAAAAAACCCACTTACTCAATAAGGTCAATATTTTTTATCTTTATTTTCATAGATAGAAGAAAAATACTAAAGGTTATGATCATAAACCAAGTTATATTTCCAAATCATACACATTGTACCTTATATAATGAAAATCAAAACATGCTAAAGTTACAAATCAAGATGTTGCACTTTTTGGTTATTTTAATACTAATGCAATTTTATGTCATGTAACTTTAGTTTGTTGCAAGTATTTTATGATGAAGTTTATTATTTGATATTATAATCTATTATTCCATGATGCATAAAATTATAGTATAAGTTAACCAATTTTTTTTAAGAAAATTAAAAAGTAGAGTAATATTTAAGACAAATTATGAAAACTTATCATTTAGTTGAGTAACTCATTACCCAATCCAATTCAACCCAGAAATTAATGGGTTTGTCCAAACTCACCCAATGATATAACGGGTGGTTATTTTACCTCACCTAAACTGGAGTGGCAATAAAGTTACCTTTCTTGATTCATTACTAGGATAAATAAACCTAGTCAATCCTACACTATATATTGTAAAAAAAAATTGAACGAATATAATATATAATTGATAGGTGCAAAATTGCAGCAATATTTAGAATAACCCGAGCATAACTACAAGATTCGTACAGCTATTTTATTGAAAAACTAGTAATGGAATGAGTTGGCATCCAAACAAGTAGAGAAGTTGATTCAACAATACCTAATCAATATTTCAACCCAGCCTATGTAAATTAAATTATACAAATATATTTGGTATATTGTTGAGCCATCCATCTTCATTTATGAAAGATGATAAAGAATAATCATTTATATTTATTTGACTTGGCTTCTTCTCCCATGGGACACGCCCTTCAGTATTAGATCCTGGTCCAGTACAATCCACTTCACCATAGATGAAGTTGTTTCTGCATGTTTAAGAATTAATAATATAAGTTACAAGACACGGTGGAAAATATTGTCTATGAGACATACCAATATACACCATGAAAAGGGTCATTTAATGTATAAAAACATGAACTTGTCACACACAAAAAAAATGTACCATAAAAATGAAATAAGATTGTATTTAATTATTCATCAAGATTGTCTTTGTTATAACATGAAAAGATAAACTTCCTTCTACTTTTTAGTGTTTGATATGGAATTTTTCTTTTTTACACAATCGTGTGTTGGATTGAATAAAATTAAATCAATATTCTTTTCCAGTCTTAAATAAAATCAAATTGGTTATAAAATATATTTGATTTAAATTTTGGATCAAATATATGAAGTTTTAAATCAAATTTTATTTATACTTGAGATAAAGGTGGTAAGACTCATCAATCTAATCTATTTATTGTTGGAGGCATACTATAAAAAGGTAGAAGGTTAGAACATTGAAAAAAGTTAAATTTAAATGACACTTATCTTGCAACAAGGAAGAAAAAAAGACCCGTGTGGTGTGCTTAGCTCTTGGAGTAATAGTCAATGAAAAGGAATGTTCGTAATCAATCACCAGAATTCCGTCAAAAACATCAATCACTAGAATTACTTTCTATGAAGTTGTCTCTTATCATTCAACATCAGGACATTAGAATGTGGGTTCCATCAATCTTGTCCAGCATCTGGCTTAAAGATCAACATCCAGAAGTCTAAATTTATCAGTGTTAATGTGCCTCGGTCCAAGATACAAAAGTTTGAGTCTCTTCTTCGTTTTAATCATCCTACTCATCTTGGTAAGTACCTTGGGTTTCCTATGCTTAGTGGAAGAGTCAAGAACTCGCATTTTCACTTTATTATAGATAAGATCAATGGTAGACTAGCTAGTTGGAAGATGAATCTCTTAAGTTAGTTTGGTCATGTCATTTTAGCCAAAAGTGTGGTGACTGCCATGCTTATTTATATTATGCAAAATATTTGGCTTCCATGTGGTATTTGTGATGATATTGATGTTGTTGTTTGATCTTTCATTTAGGGTAGAAATTCTTGTTATTGGGTTAATCGGAACACTTTAACGAAACCCAAACTTCATGGAGAGTTAGGTGTTCGTACTACCAGACACTCTAATACATATTTGTTTGGCAAGCATATTTGGGAAATCTAATTTGTCTGATGAACTCGCATCCATTTGGCGAGGCCTTCAATTGGTGTGGGACATTGGTCATAGGTTTATTATTTTAGAATATGTCTCTAATGTAGCTCTCGATTTAATTATAGATGTCAATATCTCTAACTTTCATCCTCATGGGACTAATCTTTCTCTCATTAGGAAGCTTGCCTCTCTTCCTTGGACCATCTCCTTTACCCATACTTTGAGGGGAGGAAATGAATGTACTGATTAGCTAGCTAAGTTTGGAACTACGAATGTTGACCGTTCAATTATGTGGATCTCTCATCCTCTGCAATTAGTTATCACTTTGTTGGTCGACTTCTTTGAGGTCTTACGACAACAATTTGATTAGTTTGTTTGCTTTTCTTGACTTCTTTCTTTCCCTTTAATAAAAAAAATAATGATGGTATTAATAGTCATTTTACGACTGCCTCAAAAGGGATTTAAACCATATCCCTTGAGATTATAAAGTCAAACACTTACCACAAGTTTATATTTCTCAAACAATATATTTCATTTCTCCTTTCTTGTATTTGTGTATTATAAGTACAGCATAAAACATTATTTTCCTTGATATCTAATTTTATAGGCAATTTTTTCATAACAATTCATGTATCTTCCTCACTTTCTATGATATACCTTACATATGTATGTCAATCATATATATATAATTCCTCATTTTCAAAGACATACGAAAGAAGATGGTTATCATTTTTTTTAAAAAAAATTGTTCATCAATAAAACTTACTCATGGCCTTTGTAGTCCCAAGCATCCCATCCTTCAGGAAGTACCACCGAAGAAATGTATGTTCCCCAAAATATAACTCTTGAATAAGGACCCCATGCCCTTCCTAGATTCACTTTTCCAATTCCGTCAATCCTCCCTCCTTTAAAAACAAAACCACTTGGTTCATTTGATGAATTCCTAAATTGGGCTGTGATATATCCCGAAAATTTAGATATATCTTGTGTTGCATTTATCACACAATCCTACAACATGTGAAAAGCCACTTAAAAATCTCTCAATGTTTCATTTTCAAAACAAAATACTCCAATATCACTTTTTGCTTTTTGTCCTTATTGTTTTATATGTAGGGGCCGAGGTTCGAACCCCGAACACTCCATTTCTTCACAATTAAATTGTGTGAGCTCTAGCCGTTAGACTACTTGACCAAAAAAAAAAAGACTAGCATAGATCAATTTCAATATGAACAAACTTTACTGAGATAAAATGAACCATTAAGAACCAAAAATAAAATTTGGTATATTTATAAGGACTACATAATACTTCTAAAGGGTCTAAAATAAAAAATAATATATTTACGGGGAATAAAAACATATTTAAAATCTCGTAAATGTGTATTATTATTATTATTATTATTATTATTATTATTATTATTATTATTATTATTATTATTATTATTATTACCTCATAATAAGACTGGCCTTCACCAAAAATGAAGTCAACGTCACCTTGGATATAACAATTCTTAAAATAATGACGTCCTGTTCTATCCCACAATGTATCTTGATAACCCAAGAAACCACAGTTAAATATTACTGATTTATCACCACATATAGTAGCAGCTACAGCTGGTCCATCACTTCCAAATGTATTCTGCAATTGCACAACAATGACTTATTTATGAAAGTTGTTAAATTTTGCATGATTAATGAGTTGAGAAAAACTAAAAAATTATCACTAATTTACTAAGATATCTCTATAAAGAATAAAGAAGTTATTGCTCTAGCCCTTTTTGTTGTATTTACCTCAAATGTAATACCACTCAAAATCACATTAGGTGGATTTGAAACAAATGTTGTTGTTGCTTGTTTATCACCATGGCTAATTATTGTAGTTATTCTATCAGATCCTTCTAAAATGATGCATGGCTTGTCGTTGGGAATATAAATATTTTCCCTACACAATCAAATAATTAAAACATGAGAAAATGTAAATTTAATTTTAGGCTATGCTTGATTTATCTTCTTAAAAATTCTTTTTTAGTTTTTGAAAATTATAAAAGAGAGAAATTTGTTTTGTAAAATTTGCATGTGTTACTTATATTCTTGTTTTTGCAACAAATTTTTTATTAAACAATTTTACAAAATAATTTTAAAAAACAAATACAATCAAACAAACCCTTACTCTAATATTTTATAATAATTTTGACGCTTAAACTTGTTAAACTGTCAACCAATCATAAACTCTCTTTTATAAACTTTTACTTTAGATATTATGAAAGTCAAACTTTTTCAACAATAGATCAGTTATAGTTTGACTTAATTGTACTTTTTATCCCTATATTTTATCACATTCACGGAAATTGTCATTCACATTTTAAAATCAAACTTGTTTGTCCCTTAAATAACGCATTTGTTGTAATTTTGATCTCAACTTAAAATTTATATTCTTTTTTTTTTGTCAAGTAACCTAGATGACTTGAAGTTCACCCATATGAGGTGAATTAGTGGGGGGTTTGGGTCGAACCCGGAATCATACATATATTACGTAATGTCTCTATCAATTGAGTTAAACTCACAATGATTAAAATTTATATTCTTAAAATTGTGATTTTGGCTCAATCATGATTTTTTTTATACTGGTCAATAAATGATGAATGGTTGTCTAATTGAAAGAGAAAATATCACTTCTAATGCCAAAAATTACCATTTGAAGGGTAGAAGTTATGGCTTGAGCTTAAAATTGCAACAAATGTGATATTTGATGGACCAAATAGTTCGATTTTAAAATAGGAAACTATTTTTGTGACTGTGATAAAATAAGATGGCCAAAAATACAATTGAGTCTTATAATTAACTGACTGTAAAAATCTAAATTGACAGAGCATATGAATTAGATCCTAGATATTTTAGGTGAACTTAACAATGTAACAACAACTTACATGCATCCTCCCCTAAAAAAATCAACTTATATGTATTTTTATCTCAAATAAATTAAATAAAAAAAATACTAACTTACAAGTATTTTCCAGGATTTATGTGAATCTTAACCCACCGATGATTGTTATTCACTATTGAATCAATGGCATGTTGAATCATTTTGAATGCTCCTCTTCCTTGTTGGTCAACAACAATGATATTTGTAACATGATTTCCACCACAATCAATGGCTCTACCAAGACAAAAACAATAACAAATGAATATGATCAGATGGAAAATCTTTTGTCGAGGAGGAAACCCCATTATAGTTGATTTGTGTTGAGTGAGTTGTGGTGACATTATGAACAACCTTTTCACTTGTATATATACAAACTTGGGAAAATTAAGTTTATTCACTCCTCACTTCTACTTGATAACTATTTTGACCATTGAAAATAATAAATACCAATAATAATAGTTGCATCTTAAGGGTTAAGCACTTGGTCAAGCTTATTTGTAGTATTAAAGCTACTTAACAAGCTTATAAGTTATAAGTCTCTTTAAGAATATTTTCTTGATAATACAAGTTTTTTTTTGAGAGAGTAAAAGATAAAGTTGTACAAGGAAATCATGCAATCACGTTGAAATTGGTATAGAGCAAAAGAAACACTACTAGACAAAGAAAAAAGGGTTATTTATCAGATTTCACCGTAAAAAATAAACAGATAACGTTATTATGCAAAAAAAACGAGGCTAATTTTGACCTATTTTTGTTCATTAAAAAACAAGTTACGTATTCCCTCCGGTCTCAGATGTAAGAAACTTTTTACTTTTTAAGTTCATTCAATAAATGATGTATGTGATCTATAATAAGGACCACATACATCATTTATTGAATGAATCTAAAAAGTGAAAAATTTCTTACATTTGCGACTGGAGGGAGTACTTATTTTGAGAGAGCTTTTTAAAAATTTCGTTTGGTCCAACTCCTCCATTTAAGGAGAAGAGAAAGTTCCAAAAAACGAGGGTCAAACACATCTTAAATATTTGTAGACATAAGTTTTTTAATGGAAATGTTGATGAATGTCCGATGAATATTCTTTAAGAACTTTAAATAGTAAGTTTTTATGGAAATTTGTGCGGTCAATATATCGAAAATTAAAATATTAAGTTTTTCTAATGAATAATTTGTTAAAGTATCCTTTAAAGAGTACTCTTAGGACGCACGTTAGCAAAACCTTTTAAATAAGGGTCTTGTTAACTAGTGCCCTGGGGCACTAGTTAAGGAAACAAATAAGGAAATATTTGCATTAAAAACATATTTCTTTACACTTTTTTAATTTTGACTACATAAGTTTCAAGGTCCTTATACTATATTTGATTTTCTTACCTAGGAGGAAGATAAATAATATTATAAATAAGGGTCATGTTAACTTGTGCTCTAAGGACACATGTTAAAGAACACAAAAAGAGCAATTTTGCATTGGAAAACATAATATTTTAACTTTTAAGAAATTGAATGCACAACTTTTGATACATATATTTCTATAATGAATTACTCCCTCCGTTTTTAAATATAAGCAAAATTCACTTTTTAGGTTCATTCAATTAATAATGTATGTGGTTATTAATTGAATGAACCTAAAAAGTCAATTTTGTTTATATTTAAAAATGAATGGAGTATTTAACAAGTGTCTTTCATAGCACAAGTTAACATTTGTCTATAAAAGATGACATTTTTGGTTATTTTACATATGTTTTCGGTGAAATTTGACCTCTATTTATTGGTGTTACAAAGTCAAGCTATCTAAGTCAACTATTAATGATTTAAGTCTAACCGTTGTGGAGTTTCATCTTTTACAAGTTGCTCTTTAATGAGATGACACTTTGCTTTGTTGTATCCTATACAATTGGAAGTTGTGTAAGTTAAATAAAGGCTTATTAGATCATTCGGTCCCCTAAATAATTTCATGTTTTTATATTGGTTCCATAATTAATAAAATAGACGTTTTAGTCCTTCAATTTTTCTTCCGTTTACTAAATAAATCTCTTCTGTCAAATAATTAACACTTTTGTTAGTAAGAGTCCATGTGGCAAAAAAAACTCAGAAAATAGGCTTCTTCTATTGTGTTCTTCATAGGATTCATGAAGAAAAAAACCTAAAAAAAAATAAATTCATCAAACACTTTCCTACCCTTTCCAATTTCTCTTCTCTCTCAATGTCCATCTGATACATTCATTGTTGTCTCAAATAATGAATGCTTCTCATGAATCATGTGTTTTGTCTATTCACTCATCAATTCTCCTCCACCGAACTCCGATACGACATCGTTCCGTAAGCGTGAATGTATTATTGGGATTCGAATTGGTTAGAGTGAGGTAGGAATCTGGAAGATATCTCAAAGCTCTTTGTGAATAGTGGATAAAGAAGGGAGATGGAAGAACAGTGACGGCAGCAATGGGATTAGAGTAGACATTCCTTGTGACATGAGTTGATTTTATCTTTCTATAAACTGATTCAAGAGATGAATCTGGATTTCTTTTTTCGATGTTGAATGTTGTTGTTGTTGTTTAATTATATGAATTTTGGTGATTAAATTATGTGTTATTGTTCTTGATAGTTGTTGTTTCTGATTTTTTTTGGTTTTTTCTCATGAATGTTGATGAATTTGAGTTGAAGATGATGAAGATTAGTAAGGTAGAAGATGAAGAAAAAAAGAAAAAAAAATTAGTTGTTGTTGGTACACCGTAAGTTACAATAGACACGCATAATTCAATGGTCATCTTTTTAAAAAGCAGATCAAACGATTTAAATTAAAAAATTTAATAAGGTCTATGTTGGACCACTATTAAGATTGGTCCATCATAGACATTTGAGGTTAAACTTAACGGTCGGGGATTTATTTGACAAACGAGGGAAAAAGTGAAGGACTAAAAGTCTAAAACGTCTGTTTTATTAATTATGGGACCAAAATGAAAACTTGAAATTAGTTAGGGGACCAATAAATTAAATAAACCTTAAATAAATGTAACAAGGGACACCATGATTATTTACACGAACTACATTTATCTTCTTGGATGTAATCCTCTTAATGATTATTTTTTTGATAGAATGATCTTCTTAGTTTTTTACCTCATGAATGTACCATCATCATCCAAGTAAAGACTCTCTTTAAGACGGGAGAGCTTGATAGATCTCGGACGGTGGATGAGTCTAAATATTTATTTTAGTTGTTGGATATTAAAGTTTTATAGTTGTTATTATACATTGTTAACACCAAATAGTTTTACTTATTAAATTAAATTAATTCAATAAAACCCAGAATGGGTAAAATCTCGATATTTCTGTAAAACAAAACAAGAGTAATTATAAGTGAAGAAGGGAATGGCTATTTTTTTTTTTACAAGAGTTGAGGTTGTTATGAGTAAGAATGTTTTGTAACATCATCATCCTAATTGCAGAAAGAGAGAGGAGATGTTACTATCTACGGTGGCTCTGTCTACGATGGAAGACCTGAATAGATCTCCTATGATAGGAGAAATAATTTATTTATTTTTGATAAAATGAATATGAATCATTAGGGTTAACTAACTTTTCGATCAAAATGCTTCTTATACACCGTCAACATCCAATTGATTTCCTTTATTCTAAGTTACTTTTTTCTTTCCTCACTCGCCCCAGTACTAACCTTGGAGATCTCGTTGTTGTTGCCACTTGGGTCCAAATTTCATCAACAACGAAAAAGGAGAAAGACATGATATTAATCAATTTTCTTTCAAATATTAATTTTTATCTGGACAGAACTAGAATTAAATGAATTCTATTGATTTCTGTTTTTTATTTTTTATTTATTTTAAAGCTTCATTTTCTTCCCATTTTGAAGCTTATTAATATTTTAGATTCTTCTTTCTGGGCTCATGTTGCTGGTAGCAAGTTAGTGAAAAGTGGTGATTTTTCAATTAGGACAACAATTTGAAGACGAAGAGAGGAATCGGAATCTGAGTTTCTCAAAAGATGAAACCTTCACAATTGTGATAAATCATAACATCATGAATATTCTTCATTTTAACTTGCAGAATAAATAAAAAATAACATTAAAAACCTTGGAAAAATTAATAGTTTTTTTTTTAAGTGAATTGAAAGTTGAAACTGGTGGTGATTTTTCCAGCACAATCTTTAACAAAGAGGATAGCTAGAGAGAAGAGGGTGAAGAGAATGAGAAGTGAATCATATATGCAGTACAAATTTGCTTTAAAATCATAGATTGAAGGGTTATTTGATTGATTTTGCTCCATTAAAATTGGGTCATCTTGCTTTTGGTGTTAGGTAGGTGTTTTTTTAGGAGAGTGGTTTGAAGTTCCTCATGTATACGGTAGTGATTTTCACCTTTGGTTATTTTATTACGGGCTTTTCCCTTACAGAGTCGAGCCTCCGGATTACCTGCATGTTATGTGCAGTATGTTTGTGATTTTATTTTATATTTGGAATTGAAAGTTTTTACTGGGTTTTGCAGCATTTGCTTTTGTTAGAAGAAGAAAAATTTGTTAAGTTTGAATTATGGAAGATTGCAGAAAGAAAAATGGTTTTAGTAAAGGGATAAGGAGCTTGAATCCTGGATTAAAATCTGAGTGAATGAGAAAAAAACTAACCTAATACGCTAATCATATCAAACAAGTTTTCTAACCCTTGAGCATGTATCATATGACTGAACTTTTCTTTTCATATTTTTTCCGCCTTAAAAACCACATGTAAAAGGCTATTTAGTTGCAGTAGAACGATTCTGCAAATATCTAACAGTTGTCGTATTCTCTCGTCATCCGTATATATCCACTCATATTAGTTTCTCTAATATATTTTATCTTAAAAAAAAAATGTTGCAATACCTCCAAGTCATGAGTAACATTGGCATTTACACCGCAATCCAAAAATTTAAAAATAATTTCATTTTTTTCCTTATAGTTTTCGTTGACTCTAGAAACATTATCCATCTCTAATGTTTTAGTCCATCCACAAGTATATGTGAGGGAACCTTTTGTCACCAGTTTTTCATTGACTCTAGAAACATTATCTATCTCTAATGTTTTAGTCCATCCACAAGTATACTTAGACTAACATTATCTATCTCCAAGGTTGTTTAATATTAGTCTAAGTAAAACATTAGAGGCACCATTTTTTGAACTTGGCTACTTTCAAAGCATATAATCTGTGCAAAACTCACTTATTGTTTGGACTAAAAAAAATTTAAGTGCTTATTTGAATTGTATAAATTTAGCATAATAACATAGTGTCATTGTGTTATTCAAAAAAACATTGTGCCATTGTGATTTTTGCCAACTATACTTTCGAGTTTCAACAAAATCACGGTGCCAACCATTGGATATGGCAGTCGGAAGAAAAACCTAAGAAATCGTTCAACTTCATGATAGTGATTCATGAGGAATCACAGAAACAATTGACACAAATTGCATAAGATGGTATTACCTGTACTAATCACCCACATGTAAAAGCACAAATTGCAACCAATTGTTCCATGTTCATAAATAGTAACCAAAAAAAGAAGAAAAGTGAAGTACAAATGCATGGAGGGGACACAACTAATTCAAACTACTTAAACAAAGGGCAAAGCAAACAAGTAGAATACTAATAATGAGCAGTAGCAATAATTAAAGCAAACAAACCAACCAACAAAAAACTAATGACCCGAAATAAAACATGTCCTACTAATGAAAATAGAATAATAATGATTCTCATCAAAACTCATTTGCCCTGTCCCTTTTTCTGTTCATGTGCTTTTCAAATTTTAGTTATGGTTTGTGATTTGTCCCTTCACTTAGCCATCATGACTTTGACAAACTCCTCATAGTTGATCTGACCATCACCATCAACATCAGCCTCGCGAATCATCTCGTCAACTTCTTCATCAGTCAGCTTCTCACCAAGATTTGTCATGACATGACGGAGCTCAGCTGCAGAGATGAAACCATTTTGATCCTTGTCAAACACACGGAAAGCTTCCTTAAGCTCTTCCTCGGAATCAGTATCCTTCATCTTGCGGGCCATCAGGTTAAGGAATTCAGGGAAATCAATGGTACCGTTTCCATCAGCATCAACCTCGTTGATCATGTCCTGCAATTCAGCCTCAGTTGGGTTCTGGCCTAGCGACCTCATCACAGTCCCGAGCTCCTTGGTAGTAATACAACCTGCAGCATTTTGAGCAACCAATTAAAACCCAAACAAGTGATTCAGCCCTACAAGACATACATGACAAAAGTTTATAAGTCATTGAACTTATACTTTAGATCAAAATGTTGCTCCTGTAGCATAGCAAAATTTTAAAAAAACCCTATTTTTTGCAATTGAGAACATAGTTTTCTTCTCAAACGATCTATTTTCAATCAAAGCAAAAGTTTATGAAAAACATCAAAACTCACGGGAGCCTGACAGGAATGTACACATGACAGAGAGATAAACCTAATATTACGTGTTATATCAATAAATTATACCCAAATACACACCTACAACGGTAATCAATAAGATCAGAGAAACACAAAGCATTTAATTGAATACTAAAAAAGTAAAAAAGTAAAAAAGCAAAATGCCATAACAAATGGTTACCATCTAATATCTGGTTCATTCTCAAAGAGATCTTCCACAAAAAAGTGACCAAAATGCACAACACAGACATGAAGGGGTAAATCCCATATTGAGTTATTCAAAAATCCAAACATGTAACACTAAGGGCTGGTTTGAATGAGTTTTGTTTTTAGTTTTTAAATTCTATTTTCTAAATCAACTCTAAAAATCTGTTTTTAATCAGATTAGCGCAAACAGAAAAGGAAACAAATTTCATATAAATGTGAATAAAAACAAAAACTAAACTCAAAATGTCAAATGAGAAAGAACCCTAAAAACAAACCTAAACAAGTTTCAATTTTTATGAATTTTTTTTCAAGAGTATGGGGTATGAACAAAATCGAGAAACATAACAACACTTCAATAAAAAATCAGATCTAAGAAAAAAAAAATTAAAAAAAGAATCTGAAAAATGGTACCATCGCCGTCCTTCAATAAACGGAATTATAACAAAATTGAGAAACATAATAACACTTCCATAAACGGAATTTTAACAAACCGCTGTTTTTACAAGGCCGCATTCTACTAAATCGCGTATCAAAATATTAATGTTGTTCCAAGACAGCATTTTAACAAGCCGCTGTTGTTCCAAGACAGCTGGATACGAGATTTGGTATAAAAATGTTGTCAACCTATAGTTGACAACAGTGTAAAAATGTGGCGCAAAATACCAGTGCCACTGTAGCATATCAAAATTTGAAAGGGCCGCTTTTTCCGCAATTGACAACATAGTTTTCTTCTCAAACTATACTTTCTATTTTCGATAAGCAAAAGTTTCCGAAAAACATCAAAACTCATGGTCGCATGACAGGACTGTACACATGAAAGAGAGATAATCATAAACATAATATTACATGTTAACTTATCAATACATTTTAACCAAATACAGGTCAACAATGATATGGTAATAAATAAGATCAAAAAAATAGAAAGCTTTTCGTATAATACTATTAGCTAAATCGTTGCTACAGGCAGCGCTACTGTAGCACGGATAAATTTGAAAAAGGCGTCATTTTCCGCAATTGACGACATAGCTTTCTTCTCAAACCATAGTTACTATTTTTCGATCAGAACTAAAGTTTCCAAAAATTAAAACTTGCGGGAGCCCGACAGGAATGTACACAAGAAAGAGACATAGACATGATATTACATGTTAACTTATCAATTAAATTATATCCGAATACGGATCAACAATGATAATCAACAAGATCAGAGAAACATAAATCATTTAATTTAATACTAAAAATATAAAAGCAAAATGCCATCACAAATAGGTACCACCTAATTGCTATTTCATTCTCTAATAGATCTTTCACAAAAAAGTGACCAAATTCATAACACAAACATAATTGAGTTATTCACAATCACAAATCAAAACACATGTAACACTAAAATTCATCTCCACATAAACAATTCTGATTCAGAAATTAAACAATAAAAAAAAATCAAATCTCATTCCAAACAAATCAAACAAAATCCATCCACACACAAACACACGACATAGCCCCATGAAAGATCACATAAAACATTGATCAGACAAAGGAAAAACAAGAAGTGAAACAAGTTTCATCAAAAACATGAATAAAAACAAAAATCAAACCAAAAAGTCAAACAAGAACCCTAAAAACAAATCTAAAAAAGTTTCAATTTTCATCAAAATTCCTTCAAAAGGGTATCATGGGTTGTGAACAAAATCAAGAAAAACAATAACACTTCAATAAAAATTCAGATCTAAGAAAGAAAAAAAAGGATCTGAGAAAAACGATACCATCGCCATCCTTGTCGAATAGGCTGAAAGCTTCCTTGAACTCAGAGATCTGCTCGTCGGTGAGTTGATCGGCCATTGGAGGAAGGAAGATTTGGTTGTGCAGAGAGAAGGAAAGAGAGAATGATTTGTGTGTGTCTGTGATGTGGAAAATAATGTAAGAAGAAGAGAAAAAGGAGGATTAAGGTATTTATATACTATAGTCTTATTTTAGTTCTTATTTTCTATGGCTATTCTCTTTCTCTTCTTTTTGTGGAATTTTATAATACCTTAATTAAATCTTAATCATGTTCTCATAACCTTAATCACATCTATTTCAGACCATCACACTTAATGTGTCAATCCCTAACACCATTTTTTATAGTGATATTGTTTCTGTGAATCGGGCATCTTTGTGTGACGCATTTTATTTAAACGATCGGTATTTTGTGTGAACCAAACCACTTTTTCAAACGATCATTATTAATGTGTCAATCTCTAACATTCTCATAACTTTAAAATAGTTTGCGTAGTTGCATATACTAATACTTCAAATCGAGAAAGACTGTAATGGATAGCTATATTTGAACCAACAACCTCTGATCTAATTGGGAAGAGATATTTTATTTTATTATATCATTTATTGCTCTTTCGTTTTCTATAGGGGTTGGTATTTATGAACTAATGATGTAAATTTTTCCAAACTAGTAAAATGTCAAAGAGGCGGTGTTGGTAAAAGGTATTAACGATCAAATGAAAACATGCATGCCTAAACAAGGATTGTGATAAGAGTCTAAGTCCACAAAAAAGTTGGACTACAAGACAACCCATCGTTCAACGAGGTTCTAGCTATGTGCATAAATGATATCCAATATGTGGAAAAGGTAAATGTCACCAATGCAAAAGGCAAAACAAACAAAACCAGGTCGGACAAAACTGGGACATGTAGGTATCACGAGGTCTGACTGTTGATGGGAAAATTCTTAGAGTACAATCCTTTGATTACCTCAAGAGAAAACATCTTGTTAGATTATGCAAACTCCAAATTCAAGGAAGAGGGAGTAAAAATCCCAAAACAACTAAAGGAAAAACCTGGAGAGGATAAGAACATGTATAGTCGTTTTCCCCAAACGAATGCCCACAATGCAGAATACTGCATCCAACTCAAAGATGTGACTGAATACCTCACCTAAGGAGGGTAGTTAAGGAAGCACACGACGAAAGGCAACACCATTAGGCATAACGATAGTCTTGAAATAAGGGACTATCTTGATTAACACTTGAACCCAATTTAATACCTTCTTGATTTTAGTTTTTCTAATTTAATCCTAAAATTCTAGGATCTACTTTAGTTCCACCAGTGGATTCAGTGTCACCATTGCGAGGAGATTCATAGGAATTGAGAATTTTGTGGATAGGGATGTACAACTTTTGAATCTTGAAGGGACGATTAAGCTTTGGTTCCAAACTCAGCTAAATATTTTCATTATGTGTGTTAGAGATGACATCTTTACCGTGTGGGTAATTCATGTTGGAATGGAGAAATAAGGGTTGCCACAAAGGAATAAGAGAGAAGAAGGATAAACCATTACAGCAAGATCAAAACGAGGGTAAATAATGACATGAAACACACGAGGGCAAAAAAGACATAGTTTTCAAAACAAAAAAAACTAACGTCATTAGGGTTGGGAATAGGCCAGGTCGGCATACAGACTGACCTGTTTTAGCCTGGTTTGTCTTGACCTTTTATGAAAAATACTAGGCTTAGGCTTTTGAAAAAGTCTATTTAAGTAAATAAGTCAGACTTAGACTATCAAAAAAGCCTACGAAGCCTATAGGTCAGCCTATTTATGCATATTATTAAAATTTATTTTTTATCTATATTAAAATATAATTTATATTAAATATAAAAATCAAGAAAAACTCAAATAATGGACTTTTTAAATAAGTTTTAATGCTTTATAGTGAAATTGGCTTTTAATGTCTTATAGCAATAGACATACCTCACAGTGAAATAGGCTTTAATGCCAATTTAGCCTATTAAAAAGTAGACAAAATTGAACATTTAATGACTTTAATATGAAGTAGGCCTATAATTTCCTATAGATGCATAAATACTTGATCCTAGCACTATTATAAGTAAAATGTCACTTTTTAGATTTATTAAATAATTGATATATCTAATATATATTGTATGTCAAATACATTAATTATTTAATGAATATAAAAAGTAAAATTTTGCTTATAATAATAACTGAAGGGAGCATGTCTCAATCGATAGAGACATTAATTATCAAAGCCAACTTTTAAAAAACTTCATTGACCTTTATTTGAATTTTGACCCATAAAGTTATGGAAGGTAGTCACATTTTGCAAGGAATACATTCCATACTTCATTAACAAACAATTTATCGAATTGCATAGTGATATTTAACAATAAATATAATATAAAGCCATGAAGGAAATATAAAACACATTGATGAGGTAGCTCTGCATAATAATTTATATCTATTTCCGTAAAGTTAGAACATCAAGCACCAGTGGTCTAGTGGTAGAATAGTACCCTGCCACGGTACAGACCCGGGTTCGATTCCCGGCTGGTGCATTTCTGAGAGCTATGATGAAAATGTTTGTGGTGTTGGGTAACATCACCTTTCCTGAAACACTGGATGAAAAAATTTACCTCTGAGCTCTCTTTTTTAATTTTTTGACTATTTAAGTTTCTGTGAGATTATCTCAATGCAAGATTCCGTTATGCCACCAATCATCCCCCTAGTTCAGTTAATGTCAGCCTCATTGAGTCATTTGGTGTTTGTTTGTGATCACTGCATCAATTTCTGCTATCTCTTTTGTTGTTTAGTAGCGTTACTTGCTTAAAGCTTATTGTTATGGCTCATTGAGATATACTGGTTTGCTGCCATTGAATATAGTTAGCTTTTGGGCAAGCTTGTCTGGTTATTATTTACTGAGATCATGAGATGGCAGATTTTTTGTAAGGCCTGGGAGGTTTTTCTGGACCGATGTTAATATGCGGTTGCGTTAGTATTATGTTAAGTGTTAACTAGTACTCGTTAAGAAGCAGCTGCAATATACTTTCTTGGTGTAGGTAGTAGTGGAAAGAAAGTTAATGGCAACACTTTACAAGTAAAAAATGAGAAACAAGATCAACAAAATCCATTGACATATTCGTCTGAGTACAGGCAAGTTACCTCTTGTCTGGATTGACTTGAAAATGACTGGTGAGCATGTAGAATGTGTTATTTCGAGAGTGACAAACCTCGAAATGTTGAAGTGGATTGAATACTGGAGATTGATTGTATTATTACAGATGGAAATTCATCCAAATCGGTCGAGGTAAATAATTGTTTAATCTTACAGTGTGTATGCTTGCTGACTTTCCTAGTAGAGTTTAAAATATCAATTGATCCTTCAATATGCTTTACTAGTTAATTTGATTTGCTACAAGTTAAAAGGTTTGAATTTTGCTACTGAGATAGCACAACTATCAATAAAATTCAACATCAGAAGATTGATGTTCCTGCCTTCTAGATTGGAAAGTTTGAGAAAGCCTCTAAAAAAAATGATATGCAGAAAATGATTTTGACTTATACTAGAAGTTATTTATAAAAGTCGTAGTTAATGTAATTTTCATGTAAATGCTTCTTGAAAAGGGATATGATATATGATAAAACGTTATGGTGTTGTTAGATCCACGTAAGTTGGTTGTTGTTCTTCTTGAAAAGTTAATCGACAAAGGTTCTATGTATAAAATATACGCTTTTTTAATATGAATTTGTAATGCTTTGAAAAATGAAAGGAGAAGCACAAGTGTTATTAGATCGAATGTTTGAAAACAGAATCCCTTGGCACTATATGGAAGTGTTAATTGCAGTTAGAAAAATTATTCAATACATTAACTTGAAGAACTTTCATTCTTATGTTACTCATGTTTTTTTCGAGGAAGTGTTTCTCACATGTTGATTTGTTGGTTTTCCTGAACATAATTTGTTATCTTTTCTCTAATGATTCATGATACTGGCATGAGTATTTGAAATAAATGTATATTTTTCTTCTACACTTTACTTAGCCAGTTTGTGATCCCATATCAGGAACATGTTTAAAATTAAAATATATGCATTTAAAAACAAATCAACCAGAAAAGTCAGCTGAGTGAATCAATTAGAGTAAATACCTCAGAATCTTCAGTTTTCATTTGCAGGTTTCAAAAAAATAAATGCATTCATTGCCATAATTGTGATTATTGGTTTGTAAAATAAAATAGAGTAGAGGAATGCAATGTGTAAGAAACAAGTTTGAGAATATGTAAACAGTCCATGCATGCTTAATTTCAAATAAATAAATAAATAAATAATCTTCCATTAAAATTGAAGATGTTGAGAAAATCCTTGATTCTTCTTCTCTTTGTTTTCATCTCTTCATCACATTCAAATGCTTATCCTTTATCAACACAATCAAGATGGATTATCGACGATTCAACAGGTGAACGTGTGAAACTTGTTTGCGGTAATTGGGCCGGTCACCTTCAACCAATGATCCCTGAGGGTCTAGATAGAAGACCCTTAAAGGAACTTGTCGGTGAGCTTGTGAAAAACAGGTTCAACTGTGTTAGACTAACATATGCAGTTTATATGTGGACAAGACATGCACATGGCATTGTGAATAACACTTTTAATTATTTGGATGCACCAGAAGTTGTGGCTGGTATTGCCAAGTATAATCCTTCAATTTTGAAAATGACTCACATTGAGGCTTTTGATGCTGTTGTGAACGAACTTGGTGCTCGGAATGTTAAAGTGTTGCTTGATAATCATGTTAGTGAGCCTAAGTGGTGTTGTAATGATGACGACGGCAATGGTTTCTTTCATGATCAACACTTTGATCCTCAAGAATGGATTCATGGACTTACCTTGGCAGCCAAGCACTTTTATGGACATCAACCTGTATGTATTATTACTATCTAGCTATTTCATCCTTTTTATTCCTTTCTTGAGTTTTAGAATTCTAAGATAATCATTACTATTATTCATTTATGTTAATAGTTTGCTAAATTGAATGTAGCATAACAAAATTTTGGCCGGTTTTTATTGACCAACAGATTGTGGCAATGAGTTTGAGGAATGAATTGCGCGGTCCGCGCCAAAACCTGAGAGATTGGTACAAGTACATGAGCGATGCAGCACTAGCCATCCATAATACAAACCCAAATGTGCTTGTGGTTATTTCAGGTTTGAACTATGACACTGAGTTGCAGTTTTTAAGAAACAAACCATTGAAGATAGACTTAGGTAAAAAAATGGTATTTGAGGCACATTTATACTCATGGTCTGGAATTGGAACACTCAAATTGAAAGAGTTTTGGAGTAAGCAACCATTGAATAGAATATGTGCCGAAAACATTGAAGGGTTAGACCAAAATGCTGGTTTCCTTACCACTGGTAAGAATGCAGTTCCTTTGATCATTACTGAGTTTGGATTTGATCAGACAGGTTCTTCAGTTGAAGATAATAGGTTCTTGACATGTCTTCAAACATACCTTGTTGGAAGAGACTTGGATTTCGGTTTATGGTCATTTCATGGTAGCTATTATGTTAGAGAAGACAAACTCCAACTTGATGAGTCATTTGGTGTAGTAGATGCTACTTGGCACAAGCTTAGATACCCTAATTTCACTGAGAAGTTTCAACTTTTGCAAAGAAAGAATCAAGGTGAGTATTCTTATACTATTAATAAAACTTAGTATCAAAATTATAAAAATCCATGAAAGTGTCTTTCATTAGTGAGATTGGTCATCAAATGTTTGTTCCGTTAGCCAATTTAGTCTATAATATTACTAAGAGAAGACACGTTATGGAATAATTTTGTAACATCGATATATTCAAGGGCTAGAGCGAGCTATACCAGCTGTTTGCCTTTATAGGGCTCCACTGTCGCTCCTATGAAGCGAAGAGGTGGGCCTTCCAAAAGCAAAATGCGGTCGCTCTCCTTTTCTAGTTTCCTACTTGATGACAACGCGTCAACATTTAGAGACTAAAACGACTATTTTCTCTTTATGGGAGCTATGCGATCGTTCCTATAAAACGACTATATATATATGTTAATAACAAAATTAACTTGAATTTTTGTTGTGATTCTTAATGCAGATCCTACTTCCAATGTCTCTGAAGCATATATTATGTACCATCCTCTTACCGGTCAATGTGGTCAAGTGAATGACAAGAATGAACTTGAAATCGGTAGCTGCGAGAATCAAACGAGATGGATTTATGATGGTTCTCAAATCATTTCGAATGATGCTAAGAAGAAGTGCTTAACTGCTATTGGTGAAGGGCTTCCAGTAGCTGTTTTTGATGATTACCAAAACAAGAACAGTTCATGGAAATCTGAATCACTTTCTAGACTTCATTTGGCTACTGTGGATCAAAATGGGAAACAACTTTGCTTGCAAAAGGATTATAACTCATCTGTTGTTGTCACTTCAAAATGTATCTGCATAAATGATGATTCTCTTTGTCTTGATGATCCACAAAGCCAATGGTTCCAACTTGTTGCAACCAATGTTTAGTTTGGACTAACCAGTTGCTCTATTATATTACTATCTTTATAGTTTTGTCTTATTGAATTGTTTTATCACTATAGAACTTTTAATGTTATTTTGTAACCTTCTATTAGATTCAAAGATAATAGTTGATGCTTCCAATAAAGTAGAGAAGATCCTACAAAACTTATGTTGCATAATATTGCAAGTGTAGTTTCATTTTTCATTTTACAAACTCTTGTGTTCGGTTTAGTTAGAGACATGCAATAAGGTTGTTTATGTAGTAGTAGGGGTAGTCCATTTTTAAATTCAGGAAATAATAATTAACATTTTGTAACAGTCCAGTAAATGATCTAAACTAAATTAATGTAACTATTGAAAGGTTTTCAGTTATACTTTGTTAAAGATAATTATTGAAAAAAAACAACTAGTTTGTAACTGCTGAAGTTTATGAGGATTCAATCTCAGTATTGAAATTTGATAGTCCATGATTCCTAGTTCAACTGACACAAATATCGAAATTGTTAAGCCGCACGCCTTAACTGAGGTTCAAACTCCGGCCCTTCCAATTGTATATGTGAGTTCCAATAGTTATTTGTCATTTCGTCTATCTACCCAAAAAAAAGTATTGGTATTTGATAAGCGTCTCGAATTAAATGGAGCCACTTATAAATTGGTCTTCTCTCTATCATTGTAGACATGTCCAATTCTGCTCAAATTTACAAATATTTTCCTTTTTATGTGTCTTTAAAAAGGAGAGAATGAGAGAAAAAACCAATTTTGTATCAGTCTAGTAGTGTACCTCTCTCATCAAACTTGAATATGGGAAAATCATAAAATTTTAATGGGTTTTGCTAAGTTATTCTATTAGCATTTGTTAAAAGACACCAACTAATTTTTATGAAGGTGTCTTTTAACAAAGTTATAATTAAAAAGTGGAAATCACACCTTGAGTTGTGGGTTGCTAAAAGACACCTTCATGGATGGCTTCTAACAAAACCCAATTTTAATATACATGTTGTTAAATGCTTCCACTAAAATTATACTTGGATGGTTTAAGTTTTACAAACCTTGCATTAGAAGTGTTCAAATTTGACCAACATATATTAAAGGCTTGGATTGAAACCATAATGATGCAAAACACAGAACAAATGCAAAAGTGGAACATCAAGCACCAGTGGTCTAGTGGTAGAATAGTACCCTGCCACGGTACAGACCCGGGTTCGATTCCCGGCTGGTGCACTCATGAGAGCTATGATGAAAATGTTTGTGGTGGGTAACATCACCTTTCCTGAAACACTGGATGAAAAAATTTACCTCTGAGCTCTCTGTTTTTTTTTTTTTTAAGGTCATGATCGTTTTAATTATTTTGCTATTTTGCAGTTATTAGATGTCAATTATTAGGTCGAATAGTTTCTAGCCAAATTCTAGATTATTAGATGCCCTTTCTCTTGAGAAAGAAAAGAGTTAATAATAATAAGATTGTTTGTCATACAAAATAAACCGTACAGTACTTTTTTTTACTTACTAAACAAACTGCGCCAAAGTTGAATACTTGAAAGAGAATTAGAAGAAGAAAAATGGAAACGCTTGTTAACCCTTTTTCGGTGTTAGAACTTGACGCTGACGATAGCACCATTCAACCTCCTTCTCTTCCTTCTGGTATGCTACTCTACCCTTTTATTCAATCTCCACTTATTAGGGTTTCAATTTCTTTTTCTTTTTTCTCTTTTCAACTACAACAGATGTATTTGATGCTAGCATGTTCATTTTACTGCTCAAACTCCTCCATCTCCAGAACCTAAGTGGGGATGCAGGAAGAAAAGAAACAGATGCATTTATAAGCCTTTAGTGAATCTGATTTCAGTTTCTTGTATATCATTGCTCAATGCAAGATTCTGTTATGCAGCCGATTAAACACCTATGCTTGTATTGATGCATCTTCTTTAGCCTTTTTTTGGACCAATGCTTACATGTGGTTGTGTTATTATTATGTTAATTAGTATGTTTTTAAAGAAGCAGCTGCAATATACTTTCTTGGTTCAGGTAGTGGTGGAAAGAAAGCTAATGGCAAAGCTTTATCAGTGAAAAATGAGAAACAAGATCAACACAATCCATATTTGTCTGATTACAGGTTACCTCTTGTCTGGATTGACTTGGAAATGACTGGTGAGCATGTAGAATGTGTTACTTCCAGAGTGGCAAAGCTCTCGATCACTACATTGAAACTTCTGGTTAAACTTTTTGTGTGTTTGCAGGTTTGAATATTGAAGTGGATAGAATTCTGGAGATTGCTTGTATAATTACAGATGGAAACTTAACCAAATCGGTGGAGGTATATATTTATTTGATGTTACGTTTTGCATGCTTGCTGTTTTTTATTTAGAGGATTGTCTTCTTGCATCACTATATTTTGAATGAGATTCTACATTTCCAGTCTCTAGCTACTAAATTCCCCTTTTTTAGGCTTATTTCCTCTGTTTTTCTATGGGAAAACTTGTTTATTCCATAACACGCCTTGCCTGACCTTTAGGTGCTTGTAAGTTAGAACTTGTTGCATCATACTGAGTGCTAGTAGAGTTTAAAACACCGTTAAACTTATATGATCCTTCAATAAATTGATATGTAGATATTAGCTTTAACTTATTAGTTGTTGCAATATAGAAATGATCCTTAAATAAATTGATATGTAGATACTAGTTTTAACTTATATGAGAAGTTTATTAAAAAAACCTTGTAGTTAATGTACTTTTCTTGTAATTTTTCTTTCTTAGTGAGTGCTTCTTGAAGAGCTAATCGAGAAGGGTTTTAAGTATAAAATACGCACCTTTTCATTATGAATTTGTAATATTATGAAATTTATCAGGTTTTAACTAGTGATCATAGCCTCCACCCTTATTTGAAGGAGGAGGGGAAGTGTTACTAGATCAAATATTTGTAAACAGAATCCATTGTTACTAGATGGAAGTGTTAGTTGTACTTTATTACATATTTGTATCTATTTTGTTAAGTAAAAAACTGATTTAGTATGGATGATCACATTGGATTGTGTTTGAAAGAAATTATCTACTATTTTAGGGTCCTGATTTGGTCATACATCAAACTAAGGAATGCCTTGACGGGATGGGAGAATGGTGCAAAAGTCATCACGCTGCTAGTGGTATGTAGATGTTTGATGCTTATGTTAATTTGCATGTTTATTTGTTGGTTCTCCTTAACATTATTAAATCCCTTTTTTTTCCCTGTTGAATTGAATTTTGAATGGTATTGACAACGGTTTTCAATGAATGTAGGGTTAACAAAAAAGGTGCTTCAAAGTACAATCAGTGAAAGTGAAGCTGAAAAACAGGTTTGTAGTAACTTTACCATACCATGCGATTGCAACGAACTCTTTTTTCGTGGGAACTTACATTCTATTATGTTAAATAGCAACAATATTATCATATATTTGTTTTCTTTTTTATTTCTTAAGAATGTGTGATAGATGAAATGGCTAAGCTGGTCTGTTAGGCTTGTAAAATCCCAGCATCTCTGCACGGAATTGACCCTCATTAGAAATCTTTTGGCAACTATTAGACAGTGTTTTTTCCTTTCACTGGACATGTTATCTTTTCTCTAATGATTCATGATGCTGGCATAATTGTTTGAAACAAATGTATTACTTAGGCAGTTTGCAATCTCACATCAGGAGATAATTACATTTACAAACATTTGCAATTTCCAAATATCTTACTAAAATTATCAAGAAGAGATAATAGTTTCTCTAAAGAATGTGGCAGATCCTGCACTTGCCCAGAGCTGTTAAGTGTTAGCAATTCCAACTTACACAAATGGGATTTAGTATCCTATGCCTATATCAAACCAATGATGTCAATGCAAATCATATTATGATATTATGGCTTCGATACCTTTTTCCTGTTCATTACCCTTTGATTTGTGAGGCAACTGATTAAGTTTTTACTTTGCAGGTTATTGAATTCGTTATGAAACATGTTGGAGGTACTTACAAACCTCTCTTGGCAGGAAATTCGATATATGTGGATTTTCAATATATGAAGGTATCTAGGCTACCATAATAAAATAGTCAAATAGTGTATTTGTGAATTTTATGTTTCCACATTGTTGAAACATCGATTCATGTGTTGATATGGTCATCTGTAAATTCTTGGTATCATCAGTTTTATTTGAGGCCTATTATTCCTATGTTGAAATGTTTCATTACCTGTCTTAACTTCGATTTCGCAGAAATACATGCCAAAATTGGCGGAGATCTTCTCTCATGTGGTTGTTGATGTTAGTAGTATTTCAGCTCTTTGCATTCGCTGGTATCCTAAAGGTGAGAAATTAAACCTTACTCATGTATGATGAACCTTTCTTTGGTAATTAGTGCATAGCCTTTCAATAGATGAGAAACAAGGACATAGTTGGTTTCTGGTTATATGGTCCTTGTTTATTGATTCTTTTTAGAATTAAATATATTTTTGGACATTATAAAAGTTTGATAGTAGTTGTTCAAAAAAAAAAGTTTGATAGTAGTCTTTACAAAAAAAATTATTCATTTTTAGTCCTTTTGAGAATACAAAAATTGTGTACTTATATGTAAAGGATTATGATTTGTGCAGATCAGAAAAAAGTACCTTCAAAACAAAAAAGGCACAGAGCTCTGGATGATATTAGAGAAAGTATTGAGGAACTTAAATACTACAAGGCAAACATTTTCAAGCCAAAGGTCAAGAAATGATAATATTGCGAACAAGAAAACATGTGAATTTTGACAAATGCAAACCTCATTGTTATGACAGGTTTATGCTCCAACAGGTTTATGCTCCAAGCAAATAGACCTTGATATTGGATGATGAAGTGTATTTTTGGCAGTTGGTGTACAATCACATTTGAAATTATATTGAGAACTCTGACATTTAAAATTAACTCGTTTCAGTTGTTGTACAATCATATCATTGTCGATTACAGTGACCAAAAAAGTGTTTTGCTTATGCTAAATGCGATGATTTTGAAATCATATATCAGAGGATTGAACAAACAAAGATATTGATTGGTTCACATGATTTTTTGTTTTTTTTTTGGCACAGGTTGCACCAATGATAGTTTTTTGTTTTGACAAATGAACCAATGATAGTTAAATTTATATTTATACGAAAAGTGAAATTTCAGTTAAAACAAAAGTTAAAATTTATATTTATATAAAAAAAACTTTTTTATAGAGATGACCAATTTTATGCATATAGACATAGAATTTTGTAAATGTTTTTTTGGCAAATCTAGACATTCCAGTATATAACTGAAAACTAATCATTCAAATAACAATGAAAACTAATCATTCGAGATACTGTCGGTGCAATGAGGATCTACTTTTAAGCTGAGTTTACTCCACTCAAGTATATCCTTGAACCTATTTGCTTAAAGGATTCAAGCTCTTTTCACTGAGATCAACTTATGTTAGTTGGAACCTTAAAAACAAAAAATCTTACTGGCTCAAAATGATTCTTACAAGGGATTTTTAACCAATTTTCAATCAATTCGGTCTATTTTTTATATATCGATTCTGAAACCAGTTGGTAATTTGAATTTAAGAAACCAAACACTAGTTCTCAAGCAACCAACCAATCCAGTTTTCACAGCTTAAAAAGCATTTGTTGCCAACCTTGAATTAACCAAAAGAAGAGAGAGCAACTAAGAAACACAAAAAAGAACATTCTAACAGTTCTTTATTTTCATAACAGAACATACTACATTATATCAATGTACTGAAAACCTGCCTTAAAAAAAGTATTGAGAGCCCTCTATAACATTAAACTGCACTGTTGCATAGGAATTGAACTTGATCATGTTCATCAATTAATACATTGCTAAGATGGTGATTGCATTCAACTCAAAACCTCACCCTAATGAAACACTAAGAAATTCTATAAGCCTTTAAACTTTGACTTCATTCTTCTCAAAATCTGGCAGTAACAAGTGACATGATCCACAGATGGCGCCAATAACTTGAGCAGAAACCAAAAAAGTTGTCACATAAAAAACAACTTTCTCAATTCAATGCCACACCTGCAAGCATCAACGCCACAAAAGACAACTTTTATCAGAACAGAATGCAAGAAGAAAGATAGACTTGTGCCCTGTTTAGATGAACAGCTTAATTAATGGTTTATAGCATGCACACTTGTTCTTATGTATAAGCTATTTCTATAACAAGATAAAATCAAGTCAAACCGTTTTCATAAACTATCATGGAAAATATATGGAAATAAGGAAACACCAATTTACGGAAATAAGCTAAACCAATTATGGACATGTCATAAGCTGTTTCCGTAAGCTTCCAAAACAATTTCTCAAGTGCTTGTGCCAGCAGATAAGCACAAATAAATAGGCTAATCTAAATAAACCCTTAAAACAATTTAAATTACTATTTTCTCCTTCAATGTTGTGGCAGAGGAAAAATATGGTACATAATATTTTTACCTGTTATATGCTACTTCACTGGAAACTTGACTTCACAATAACCTGCTGAGATTCTTGATAAGTAGTTTCAAATTCTTTTTGGTACTTTCATCGCCAGTAAAACCTACCATATCAGAGGTAATATTCTGCAGACATACAACCAAAAAAAAAATCATGAGAAAAAGTTTTTTCACAATAATTAGATTTAATCAGTTTTGAAATTAGAGTCAAACCTCAATGTTCTTCAAGGTAAATATAAGTGTGTGTATGGACTTCTGGATCAGCTCAGCATTCTCATTGGTCATAATCAATGAATTCGCCCTTCTGGATACACACAAAGGGAATATTTCAATTAGTTACCATGTTTCAAGAGAGTTGAATTAGTCATCATACTTAGAGAATGATCTAACTATCAATGTGAAATACACAGAATTTTTGAATCGGTTAAATTCTCACAAGTTGCATATTAGGATAAACATAACAGGTTAATGATTTTTCTCATGCAGTGGATGTAATAATAAGAGAACTTCATGTGAAATTTCAGTTTTAGGGTCTTCAACTGAACGGGTTATAAACGCACAGATCTTATCATATAAGGAGATGTCCTTATCAATATACGAATGGCAACTGATTTAAACTTAGAACGAGGGCATCTGTGTTCCCGAGCAGGCCACACAGCCTCATATTTTTCCCCTTAAATCTCTGACAAGTCTCCACAATCATAATTTATATCAAGAGGTTATTGAGTTTGTCACATCCCCTACACAGCTACATGTATGCAATTATGCATGATAGCCAAATTAGTCGTACAGAGAAGTCATTGGTGTTTAGGCAACTGACCTCAAATCATCAGAAGCTTGGGTAAGGCTTCGGGTCAAACCCTCAACTTCCTTCAATAGACCGCTATCACGGACCTCGGCCAACAAAGGTTGAACATCTAGAGCCATGGCTTTCATCTGAGGCATCACTACATCAAAACGAAAATACGGGCATGAGAATGCATCATATAGTAAAGGAATAGAGAGATGACACATGACTACCATAAAGCTGCAGACACATATTTAGACACCATTATCATTTTTAATAATTCATTTTACGGCATTAATGAACAGAGAATTCTTATTTCTAAGGCACTAATGAACAATCTTTTATCAATTTAACTCCTACTAAAGTCAAAGATTATGTCCAAGACATCACCAATAGAAGTTAGGGTAAGAGAGGCACATGGAAGAAACTATTTCTTCATTCATTATCATGCATTAATCCATTTTCTATTGGCATGAAAATTGTCCGAATCAACAATATGATCAAGAAAATTATTTCCACATGCCAAGCACACAAGTAAAATAACATCACACCTGTGTAAGAAGTGGTCTTGCTTCTTCCATAACAGCGAAAACTCGTTCAGCCAATGAGTAGCTGTTGACGATACCAATTCCCTCTACATCTCGTCCAAGACGGGTGTATATTCCCACCATTTCATCCAAACTTACTCCTTGGTGACCCTTGATCTTTTCTCTATCGCACACAATGAGACCTTCTTTAGCACATTCTTTGTCAAGAGGACCAACTGAAGGTGTCGGTATTGGATCACGAGGATTGATGTCAATTTTAGTTTCCATCAAAAGACCTGACTGGTTAACCTCAATGAATGAGTTCTTTGGTATAATTGTTTTATCGTCTTCTATCTGCAAATTGAAAAATTATGTTTAATAGAATCCAAAAACTAAAAAAATGAAAGTCAAACCAACGCGCAAGATATTATTAACACTTGGATACTAGAGCATGGTTATCAAATCAAGATTCTAACCGTGAATCGAATCTTATTATGAAGTGTAAGATACATTGTCAATTTATCAAAAAAAATATATGTTATTTTTAAGAAAGAAACAAAAGACATAACAAAATTATAAGTTGGTATATCATAGTGAATCGGGATTCATCGCACTGAAATGGGATTCATGTCCAAATAGATACACACTAGAGATTCGTATTGATTGGTTTCAATTTAGTACCAATTGAGACACTAGTCACATGTATCATAGGATATTTATAACCATGTATTAGAGTCATCAATGAAATTATGGTACCGAAACAAACCTCGACAACTGCCTCAATACTTTTCAAGGAAGGATTAACGCGAATGACATTGCCAACAGTGACCCCTCTGATTCTCACAGGTGTTCCGGTGCTTATACCACAAGCTTGAGCAAACTCGAAAACTGCCGTGTACTTTCTGAATTTGGAATTTATTTGGAAAGCTCTCAACCAAGCCATACTGAGCACAAATAGTATTGTACCAGATACCAAAAACAGTCCAACCCCGCCTTCCCAGACACTATTACGACCGAACCCAAAATCACTTAATGGAACCAGTGTTTGCTTCCAAATACGTCTAGGAATGTCGAATACAACTGCAAGTGGATTCTTTGTTTCTGAACTAGATGAGTGTTTTTTGACATTGCCTGTATCAGAAGATATAGCTCTAATCTTGGTGATTTTCTTCCGATTTCGAATTGAAAGCGGCGCGAACTTTAATGAGTTGCCTGGTAGAGAAATCAGACATGAAGAGACAGAAGTTGGCAGTGATGAGAGATGGATTGCAGGGTTCCCAACCATCTTCAAACCAACCTCCTTGCTCAAAACTCAAAAGTTCTATCTTTCAAGGAAAAAAAAAGTTTTGATCTGCAGTAACTGCACAATTGAACTAGAAATCAAAATCATATAAATCTTAATCGGGAATCAATTCATAAAAATTGAAAAAGGGGATAAAAAAGTAAACCCAAAATAACATTAATCAATTATTTAATTCCAAATAATCTAATAACAAAAGTAATTTAACACAAAAAAGAATTCAAGAAACAAACAACAACCAAGCCTTGTCCCACTAAGTAGGGTCGGTTACATGGATCAAATTACGTCATAATGTCCTATCATAAACCATATTTCGATCCAACTAATTAATCTCTATATCATCTTAATAGTTTCTCCTATAGTTCTTCTAAGTCTTCATCTGACTCTAGCCATTTGATTGCCCTCCATCTGGTCTACTCTCCTTACTACATAATCAACATTCAACATGCCCAAACCACCTAAGCCTATTTTCCACAATCTTTTCTACTATAGTTGCTACCCCAACTTCCTCTCTAATGCCATTTCTAAACCTATCTCGTATAGTCTTACAACACATAATCAGCCAAAATAACAAGAATCAACTATTCAATTCCAAGGATTCTAATATCACAAGTAAAAAAATTACACAAGATGAATCCAATAAACAAACCAAATCCAAAAAGATAGTTATTATAGTTATAATATCAGGGTTAGGATTACAAAACAAAAAAAAAACCTTTAAAAATTTCACCTTTTCCATAATGTGAACATTAATATTATAGCAGAAATGAAAAAGGTAGCAATTTGAGACCAAATTAATATTGGGTTTGACTAATTATCACCCTAACCATGATCCCAAGAAAAATTAAAATTACATGCAAAAAATGCTACAATTTCAGAATATGATGTATAGACATAAAGGTATGATATTGAAGGTAATGAAAATCATGAAAAGTTGATTATTTTGGATGAATGAAAAATTTAGAGAGAAAATTGAAGAGCCAATTAGAGAAAAGAATGAAATTGAAGTGTAGAAAAGAGTGGGAGTGTGAAAGGGTACGTACTTTACAGTGCTGATGGAATAGAGAGAGAAATCTAAGAAGCATGAATCATAGACATCACCGAATCGAAGAAAAACGTGAAGTAGACAAAAACGTGTTGTAGTTACATTCGAATATTCATTCGGATTTGTTTGGTTGGAATGGGAAAAAAAATAGTTTTGGCTTAAACCAACTTTTGACCTTCAAATTTTCGTAAACTTGTGATTTAGGTCCTCAAAGTTTAAGAATAACACTTTTGGTCCTTATCTTTGGTGGCTTTTGCAAAACTTTGATTTTAAGTGTTATAAACACTTTTTTTTTAACACTCGCTCTTTTTTTTTGAGGGAAACTCATGTGGCTCATGCACTTTGAAAATGAATCTGACATAAAATGGTGAGACTCACATGAATTTTACTTAATAAAAGAATGATCGTTAGAGAGATAGTGTTCCTAACAATTTTCTTGTGTAAAAGGGGCTAAATATGGGGGGCCAAAAGTATCATTTTTATAGTTAGGGGGTCAAAATATCGAGTTTGTAAAAGTTGGGGGGTTAAAAATGCGTTTAAGTTAACAATATTTTGACAAAAATAAGAGAATAATTAGATAACTACTTGAATGTGTCGCTAAGTTTTAGTTCAATTGACAAAAATATCAAAATTGTTAGACCAAACACTATGGTCGAGGTTCGAACCTCACTTCTCCACTTATGTGTGTTATTTCTTTTTCTTTTTTTTTAAGGAAATAGTTGTTATTTCTTGTTAATCAGTTTGAATATATATTTAGTTCATCTGTTTCACTCAAGATAAATTAGGGATAAATTATTAATTGAAGGTACATTTTGGAGTGTTTCTAAGGTTCTTAAGTCACAAATGTAAATATTTTATATTGGATTTAATTCATATTCACTTTTTCTGTAAATACTTTTTTGTTATCAATTTATTGTATTTAGCATATCATTAAAAATATTTGATTTTAATCGAAACTAATTCAAATTTTACACAAGTGATTGATTGTGATTGGCTGATATAGAAAATGTATCAAACTTAAACTTTTACAATTTCAAGTATCTTTAAATATTTTGTTAGAAGAAAAAAAAAAAACTCAACCATTATGTATTTTTATTAAAATATTAACGTGCTATATTTAATTTGTGTAAAAGGAGTAATAATTTTTATCATAGTCACTAAATCAGTAAATTGGTGCTTATATAAAAAGAGGAATGCTAGCAACGCTTACTCTTTTATTGGATGAAATCAATGTATGTCCTACCATTTTATGTGGGTTCAATTTTCAAAATATAGACTCACAATTATTTAAACAAATAAGAGAGTGAGTATTAGAGAGAGTGTTCAAAAGAGAAGTGTTGCTAGCATTACTTTATAAAAAATAATCACTAAATTGGCCCACCTTTAACATTCTTCGCATTTTTAGCATGATAATTAACCATTGCCCTCATGGCAATGGTTAAGGAAGCCAAAAGTAGCATGTTTGCATTGGTTTCAACAACATTTTGACTTTTAAAAAGTTAAATTTATCACTTTTCATCATTTTCTAATACTATATTTCTATTTTTATCTCATTATCCAATGCTCCAAGGGCAATGGTTAGCATTCTCCTTAAATTGATTATAATGCGCACCAAGTCACCAAGCAATGTTCACAAATGTGTTTGACGAATACCGTCCAAATATTTTCAACATCATTTCTTTTAGTTCACATTTTAGCTAATTTCTAATGTGACGAAAGCATTGGGAGAAGGTGGGCACTTAGGTATAAGGCTGGGAAGATGAATGGCATACGAGTGGAAAGAGAAGACTATGTAATAATGACACTTCATATTAAAGACGCATTTTATTGTCCAACATGATGGTACAACTTACATGCAATAACTATCATTTTATCAAATCATTATAAAGTATTTACGCGTCACTGTCATGATCGGTGTTTGTGTCTACGTGAGAGCGATCATGAGCCCCATTTTTATTTTTCATTGTATAAACTTTAATTTTGAGTAATGATATTTATCGCAATACACTTTCTAACACTCTTTCATTTGCAAAATTCAGAAAGATACATTCTAAAAGGATTAGCACTTGTGTTACAATTTTTCGCTATGCAACATCACAGATTAGATTGCTCACACTTAGACCAGTACCTTTCACTTTTCATCTCCTGACAACTCTTTCTCTCAATCTTTTGTCTTTGTGTACATCATTTGCAAGTTTCTGTAATGAGCTTTACCATTTTATTAATAACATTAGTTCTAATATCCTTATTACAACCGTCCAAGGTGAGATTCAAACCATGTCCCTTATAAAGTACAAAGTCAAGCTCTAACCAGTGAGTTACACCTCTTGGACATAATGAACTTTACCCTATGATATTTCTCGTTAGAAATTCGCAGTAAAGGAAAAGAGACTATTTTCAAATGAAGATTAATAAATAAATATATACAATATACAAACTATCTTATATATATTGTTTCATGAACATTACAAAAACTCTTGGTTCTAAAATTCTTACATAAACTTCATGCTTTACAAAAAAATAACAGCATGCAATACAATATATATATCAGTAATATGTAAATGTCCAAAACAAACCTACAAGAAGGAAGCTGAAGGGGAAATAACGAATAAATAAATTGACTTCAGACATTAAGAATATTATACTTTGATAATGACATTAATATCATTTTGCTTCTTGCTTTTGCATATCATCTTCTGTTTTCCAAACAACACCCTGCAAGCTTGTTGAAAGTTTTTTGTAGAACTGCAAAGGGTGAGGCAAATGGTTTTCAATAAGAATTCAAAATGATGACAAGTGTCGCACGTACAAATTCCGTTATCATGATATATTATGACTTAAGTAATTATACACCAACGGTAGAAGTATGTTTTACACACGCATTCAATTATATTTTACTATCTCGGCACAATTCTTGCATGTTTTAAGAAATTATATCACGATGTCGCAAAAAGTGAAATATGATTGGAATATTATGACATGGAAAAAAATGAAATATGATTGGACGTCTGTGTACAATTTGTCTACACTGTCAATGCATAGAACATTCATTTTTGAAAGGTGGGAGTCAGAAAAAAGATTAATTTTGATGCACTCTCAAGGTGAAACTTTTTACACTGCCAACCAATTACAAAACATCATTTGTAGGACTTCTAAGGTGGATATGATTCGAGTCAAATATTTTCGAATGATTATATTTACATTGTCAATGCATATCAAATAAATTCATCAGAAAATGTAGAACAATTAAACAAAAGAAGGGGTAGAAGGAAACCTTATGGAACTCCAACGTATCTCCTTTTGCTTTCCTTACTTCAACCATGTGAAGAGAAGGTGCCACTTGAAATACCTATTTACAATGACAAACTTAATACAAGAATATGACATAAACGTGTACCATGTTATGAAAACATAAAAATGAAGATCATATACCTCTGTGGCAACATTAAGGTTTCCTTTCCTACCAGCTTTCGAATTTGCAAGCCTCATCTACAGGTAATGGTTTATTAAATACACAAATCTACAGACATCAGTTCGAGTAGAAGCCGACATTGATTTGCAAAAAGTATGGCTTACCTTGAAATTTTTCTTCTGCACATCAAAGCCAAGAGGTTTAGCAGCTTCTTCAATCTTGCTGATTATCTCATCTGCAGGAGATTGCGACGTGAACCTTGTTTCCCTTTTAAATCCCTGTAGTCAATGATATAAAGAATAAAGCAACACAAAGTTAACTAGTTTTAACAAAAACAAATGCTCGTTTATATGTTAATGAATATGCATGCTTTTCCTTGTATTTGAATTCTTAGTCTCTTTTTGAAAAGGTCAAACCGCTAGCTAATAGCAGATAGCTTATAGTGTTTAAGCTTGTATGATCAAAATAGGGTTGTTTGGTAACGATCTTCTCTCACGGGCTTAAAGCATTTTTTCACTAACGGTGTTTTTTGATATTGTACTTTAAGTAGTGTGTGACCTTGTAGTGTATCATTTTTCTTTATTTTTACCCTCATTATCTTAATTTGAAAACTTTAAACATTAAATAAACATATTTTTTATGTCATTTGTATCAATTACAAACCCTTCAGATTCAACCAGCTTATATGCTATAAGTTATAAATTCATCTGCTATTAGCTAGCTTATTTATCATGTGCTACTTTTTACCAAACAAAGCTTAAATATTCATCACAATCATGGAATAGCTCGGAAAGAATCTTATTATGTGAACTTGCAAACCTGTTCTACATCAAACAAATTTTCAAGATTCAGCCCTCTAGACATGGAAATCAACTCAAATGCATTCATGGATGTTGGCTGCTCTTCTTTCTTTTCTGTCACATGGTGCTCCTGTATAGACAAAATCCTTTATGATACAGTGTTCCAGAACTTAAATAAAATCAAATATCAAAACCATATTTAAAAAATGTTCAACGTACTTCCGAATCTTTAAAGACAGCTTCTACATCGTCGAGGTTGGTTTCTCCACTTTCCTCAAAAACTGGAGGCTTATAATCTTTCTTAAACCATTCATCGTCCAAAATCTCAGCCATGGTGATACGCTGCCAAACAGTTGAGGTAAGTCAGATTCGTAGACAAAAATTTAGCTAGTTTACGTAAATATATACATGACAAAGTAGATTGATGATTAGTTTTTTTTATCTTTAGCCTTTTGTTCGAGTAGGGTATTAGCTAAATGTGCTTCTAACATTTTAGGGTCTGTTTCGTTTAAGAAAACATTTAATATTTTTATTTATTGTTTTTACTTTAAATTGCAAAGCTGTCCCTTATTTTTACTGTCTTCTGTTTTCACTATTACAAATATTTGAAAACAAGAAACATAGTGAAAACAAGGGGAAATTTTTCAATTAAAAGTAAAAACAAAAAATGAAAATAGATAAAGTTTTCTTAAACCAAACTGGCCTTAAAAGATCGATTAGCATGACTAACATAACCATGGAATCAAACCGATGCAAAGTACAGGGGGGCCAAAATAGCCCTTACAATCGTTAGATTACAACTATATTATTAGACAGCGGCTATAGCAGCACTATAGCAGAGCATAATTTTAACAAGTCACTATCGTTCCGTGATTTGCTATTTAGTACAAAATGCTGTCAAATAGCGGCGCTATAGCATTGTTGCGTAGCATAATTTGAACTAACCACTATTTCCGAGATCAGTAATTGATAACACATGATTACAAACATCCAATTTTACATGGCAAGATGCAAACAAATAATAAAATGTTGTTTCTTACAGTCATGGGATTGGGATCCAAGATTCGAGTTATCAATTTCCTCGCACTGAAAGAAAGCCACGGGGGGCAAGTAAAGTCAGCCGACGAGATCTGTGGATCAAGAAACGAAAGTCATAAAATGAAAACAATTGAAAGAGTAAAATTGGAGGGGAAAAAATGTTCAAATGGTGCGCACTCACTTTTTTATACAGTTCCATAAGATTAGGGTCATCAAAAGGCAAGTAACCTGCAACCAATACAAAGAGGATCACTCCACAAGACCACAAGTCTGCAGTTGCCCCATCATAGCCTCTATCATTAAGAACCTATATATATAACAAGAAATATATATACTTAGAAAGTGACTCAATATATGAATTTAGAAATATACACGACAAGGTAACATGAAATAATGCGGCATTTGTCTTCACCTCTGGAGCAACATAATTTGGAGTTCCACATGTAGTATGGAGAAGTCCATCATCCTGTAAAGAAAACCATTTTGTAAGATATGAATCAACCGGTTCGATGCATGAGAACTTCATCGAGTATAACCACCAAGAAAAGAAAAACTCAGAAGGCAATGGACCATGCTTACCCTAACTTGCTGGGAGAGTGCACTTAATCCGAAATCGGAGACTTTAAGGTTACCATAAGCATCTAATAGCAAATTTTCTGGCTGCACAAAGTTCATGAATAGCAATGAAATTTATGTTAGAGTCTATTTTTTTATTATATCAATGCATTGTTCTGGCATCAGCATATAAGCATGTTTGACAAATTGCTCTTACCTTTAGATCTCTGTGATAGACACCTCTGCTGTGACAATAATCAACAACATTTATAAGCTGCTGGAAATACCTACGTGCATCAGGTTCATTCATCCGTCCATGGTTTACCTTCACAACAAAAATTCCATTAGACACGTACAATATTTTCCCCCATACAGTTAAAGATGGAATTCATGTATTTTGATCCAACGCAACGACATTTAGAATACCAAAAGATTGTGATTGAATAAGAAAATAAGGCTCATGATTTGTGGACTCCATATGTCGCCAATTAATCACCATTTTGAACTGATTGAAAATGAAAAAACAGGATTTCATTTACTCACAATTTTGTCGAAAAGCTCCCCGCCAGTCACAAACTCCAAAACAATATATATTTTTGTCCTGCTTCCCATGACCTGTAAACAAAAATGTTTCAACATTAGAATCAGAATTTGACAAAATAGTAAACTGTGTTGAGAATGAATTTGACTTCTCTTCTTGCAGATTAACTTCCTAATAAAGTAAATTCTGTTTAGTTGGAAGGTATGCACTAGTAAAAATGCTAGAAAATACGCAAACAAGACAACACTATCATCAAATTTAATATCTGGATGGTTGGTGAGATTAATGAAAAGAAATGTCATCATGTCAGCAACCTCATATAGTCGAACAACATTTGGATGCTTGATTAACTTCATGGTAGCAATTTCCCGCTTGATCTGAAAAAATACATTAAAACATATAAGAGACTTGACTTCATCCTGTGAGGGTCTAAGTATTTGTTTGCAATGAACAAAATTTGATGGAAAGAAAAGATCCTGCATGAAAACTGAATTTTGAAAACAGGACTAAGGGCAAGTGCAGCTCATACAGCAAACAATTATGTCATATAAATGTATGTTTTTCAAGAATTAAATGAAGCAAAAGGACTAAAGGAAATCTCCAAAAAACCACCTGCTCAGCCATCTTGTGCTTGAGAACTTTCTCTTTGTCAAGAATTTTGAGAGCCACAGCTTCATTTGTCTCAGAATTCCTTGCAAATTTCACCTTTGCAAATGTTCCCTCACCAATGGTCCTTCCAACCTCATATATACCGACTCTACGCTTAATTTTAGGCTGACTCATTCTCCACGCCCTTTTAAGCTTTGCAGTAAACAGAAATTCTCCTCACTTATAAGGAATCTCTACCTGAAATGCATATCAGAATTCAGTTCCTAAACTAATCCAAAACTTATACACTGAACAGCAATGTGTGTTTAGGAAAACAGTTTAATTCATGTATTAAGCAAATTAGCTAGTAGTTTCAAATTTTAAGTAAAACTATAATTTGAAGTCCAAGATGCAAACTATTTAAAACTATTCCCCCCTTTAAAAGAAATATTCACTAGTTTGGTGTAAGCATGTGCCACTGTGATTTCACCAAACTCGCCGCCAGTTCAGACATGCACTAAGTACTAGAAAATTCTTAGAGATCCAACAACTTTCAACCAGCAATGCAGTTAGAGAGATCTAATTGATGCTAGATTTAAGTTGAAGAGACAAAACCAGAATGATATACCAGAATTCAGCTTGAATATGAAAAAACCAGTCAACTTCAACATTACACACCACAAAATCACAAACTTTAGACACTAGATTTGTATGAAAATTGAAAACCATCAATGTTAAAAAAAAAAAAAAAAAAGGTCTTTAGTTCAAAGATCATTCATCATGAATTACTCACAAACATCAATCACCAAAAAAGGTACTAATGAGACCCACCTCACCAAAAAAAAAAAAAAAGACTCTTCAAATCAAAAAGACAAAAGGAAACCTCCAAAAAATCCTAAAAATTCAATTTTTAAAAGGAAAAAAATAAACTTTATAGTAAAGTTGGAAAAATTAACATAAAAACAGCTCAGGAAACAAATATATCATATATGATCCAAAGGGTAGCTGAAAAAGAAATAACAAACCAAACCAATAATTTTTTTTTTCCAAATTCAATAACCAAACATGCTGCACAAGACAATAAGCTGTATATACAAAACATAAGAGAGAGAGAGAGAGAGAATACTTTGATATGGCAGTGGAAAGAATGAAGAGAAGGTTGATGAATAAGAATATGTGCAGACTCTGAAGAAGAGTGTATGTTTGGCTTTTGATTATGGCCAAAGGGTATATAGTATAAGAGAATTTTGAGACAACAACTAACAAAACCAGACAAAAAATCTTTGTGCCTAATTTTGCATTTTCAGCAATGAATTATGGTAGAAAAGCTAAAACAGTTACACATCAGTGCTTATCTGGTTTTCATCAAATGTCTGTCTTAAAAATAAATAAATAAAATAAAATATTTGTGGAAAAAAACATTGACAGGTAGGAAAATATTTCTGAGGTTGTTGTTCTTAACAGTTCTGCAAAATCATAATTGTTTTGTGGTCACAAATGTTTCTGTACATCTCTTACAAGGTGTTGTGACACTTCAATACAAAAATTTGAGTTAAAATGGTGTGGTGCTGAATTGATTTGCAGTGAGAATATTATTTTATTTTTTGTCATTTGTTTTATAGTCTTTGATTTTGACCATTTTCTTTATTAGGTTGCTTTAGTTCAATGGTTTTTGACTTCTTGTTACTTGATATAGAATTTAACCATTGATTAGAATTATCTTTTGGTTATACACACACTTTAAGAATTTTTGTTGATTTATATTATCTTTTGGTTATACACACACTTTAAGAATTTTTGTTGATTTATATGTTATTTTTAGATTGATATCAACACTCCTGCCTTTTATTATGAGAAGAAATTCATTTTTTTAGATACGTTGAAAAACTTATGTATTTGATCTATATTATAGGTCAGATACGTCAATTTATTATCTAGAGACTAGAGGAGTATTATTTTATTAAAAGTGTATTTTGACTATTTTTATAGAAAAAAGAAAATATTTTAACTATTTATGGTAGATAAAAAAACGTGGAATGATAATAAGGAGTCACGTGTATCATAAGTTCCTAAAAAATATATAAGTAATTTTTAGTCACTAAAAGCAATAAATTGGAACAATTTAGGCCATGTTTGTTTTGGATTTTTTCATGAAAAAATCTATTTTTTTATTTTAAAGTGTTTGTTTTGGATTTTTAGAAAAATCATATTATCAAAAAAATCTATTTTAACTCTAAAATGAAAGTGTTTGTTTTGGATTTTTAGAAAAATCATTTTATCAAAAATATTTATTTTAACTCTAAAATGAAAAGCTATTGGGATTAACTTTTCTCAAAATCTATTTTTTTTCAAATATAAGGAGGTAAGACGTGAACTAGTTAAAAATTATTTTTTTTTAAATAGTAAACAAACACGATTTAGTTTCAGTTTTTTTTTTCTTTCAAAATCTCTAAATTTTTCCATCACAAAATTTATTTTCTTTAAAGTTAAAACAAATGCACCCTTAATATATGTCATATTTACTTTGTTCTGTTTATGAAAGAAAGATAGATGAAATAAAAGTAAATAAAAAAAAGATGATTTTTTTAAAGGAATAGAAAATAAGATGATTTTGTCAGAAAAAGAAAATAAGACGAAAAGAAATATAAATTTCTCTCAAAAAAAAGAAAGAAAGATAGATGAAATAAAAATAAATAAAAAATAAGATGATTTTTTTTAAAGGAATAGAAAATAAGGTGATTTTGTCAAAAAAAGAAAATAAGACGATTACTTGTGGTTTATATGAGAGAAAACGAAAAAGAAAATATTATAAGAAAGAAATGTGCGTTATTTTAGGGGTAAATATGTGTATTTATTAGATTGGCTTATACTAAATAATTATCTTATTATTATAAAATATAATTGAAATATGATATTATATACAGTCATATCTTCTATGATGCCATATTAGAATATGTTTTTAAGTTGACAAACAGACCATTCTCTCAAAAAAAAAAAAAAAGACTAATAAACCAGTCCTCAGAAACTTAGTTCAGTTGATAAGGATAATGCATAAAATATGCAAGGTCCAAGGTTCGAACCCCGACTACCACCAAAAAAAGAAAGCTGACTAACAGACCATACGATTTAAACTCAAGAAGAAAAAAAATCATGTCATTTGGAATGACGCTTATCAAACTTCAACGAGCATTGGGAGGACAACACTAGATATGGCAAGAGGTTCATATAGAACCCTCACCACTGGTTGTGCAACACATGCATAATAGAGTGCAAGATAACTGTTCAGCTTAGGTGAAACCGAGTGAGACGTCGTTGAAGTGCAATGTGGATGCCGCGTTCTATGACTGTAATCATGTTACATCTTTTGTGTGTTGTATCAGAGACTTCTGCAGACAATTTATTCGGGCAAATATGACAGTTTTTTTTTTTTGGGGGAGGGGGTAGCCTTACTCGAGGCCCTTCACTTTGCTAATGCAAACAGATGGGACCGAGTTGTTTTCGAGTCCGACTCATCTACTCTAGTGCAAGCTCTATCATCTCTAGGCCATGGTAATTCAAAATTCTTGTGAAGATGTAAAGTCACATTTAAGTTATGGAAATGGTCAACACCATAAAAGCTTTTTACTAAATAAATGGTGGTAGAGTTTTTACCGTAGGAATTATATGGAAGAGAATAAGTTTCTCTTGAACTTATAAATAGAATAGTAACCACTGCTATATAAATAGAGTCTATTATGTATTCATAATGCAATCTGCATAGAGAGAAATATACACAATAATACATTAAACAGTCTCAACTTTATTTTAGTTGCGTAATAATATTGTTATTTTGATACCCAACAGTGGTATCAGAGCATTTGGTTCGTTATCACTAATCTACTGCGATTATTGTTCACGGTTACTATTCTCACGTGTGGTTGTATACTTTTGTAATGATTGTTAACGTGTACTAGACTTGTTCAAGTATACGATAATACATACAATATTGCTTACGTATACTGTACTATTCACGGTAAAATAGTGTAATCCAGTTCAAAACCATGGCAACAAAATTTAAGATTGAGAAGTTTAATGGGAGTAATTTCTCACTGTGGAAATTAAAGATAAGGGCGGTTCTAAGAAAAGATAATTGCCTAGGCACAATTGATGAGAGACCTGCAGATATCACTGACCAAAAATGGAAAGAGATGGATGGCAACGCTGTTGCCAATTTGCACTTAGCAATGGCAGATTCGGTATTGTCAAGTATTGCAGAGAAAAAGTCTGCAAAGGAGATCTGAGATGCTCTTATTAAATTGTACGAGGTCAAGTCACTTCACACAAGAATTTTCTTAAAAAGGAGGCTCTACACTCTCCGAATGAATGAATCCATATCAATGATAAATCACATAAATACCATGAATACACTATTTGCTCAGCTCACGGCCTCAGATTTCACAATAGCTGAAAATGAACGTGCAAAACTTCTACTTCAATGTTTACCTGATTCATATGATCAACTCATCATCAATATTACAAATAGCAATATTGTTGACTCTCTTCATTTTGATGATGTTGCTAGTGCAATTATTGAAGAAGAATCTAGACGCAAGAATAAGGAAGAAAGGTTAGAAAAGCAAGCAGAGGCTTTAGAGATGGCGAGAGGCAGATCAACGGAGTGAGGATCTAGTGGGAGTCAAGATCATGGTAGATCAAAATTCAGAGAAGGAAGAATTTCAAATGCTACAGTTGTGGTATGAGAGGGAATTTCAAGAGGGAGTGTTGGAACAACAAAAGCAATGGAGAGAAGACATCAGAAGCGTCAACCTCTCAAGGTTGTGTTGCAAGTACCTCATATGATGGAGAAATCTCGTATAGCAGAGCAACAATTAATTTTAAAGGTGGAAATGCGCTCAATGATGGTTGGATAGTGGACTCAGGCGCCACATGGCATATGACTCCACACAAGGATTGGTTTTGCACTTATGAACCTATCTCGGAAGGATCTGTATTCATGGGCAATGATCACACTTTAGAAGTTGTTGGGATTGGTACTATCAAAATAAAGACACATAATGGTACTATTCGAAAAATACAAGGGGTACGTCACGTAAAGGACTTGAAGAAGAATTTATTGTCTGTTGGGCAATTGGATGACCTTGGGTGCAAGATCCACACTGAAGGTGGAAACTTAAAAGTAGTAAAGGGAAACCCCGTGGTGATGAAAGCAGAAAAGCTCACAAATAATCTATACATGCTTGTGGGGGATACATTGCAAGATGCTAATGCATTGATTGATGTAGCGAGCCAAGAAGAAACGACAATGGTGTGGCATCACAAACTAGGCCATATGTCGGAACGTGGTTTGAAAGCTCTTGCGGAACAAAATCTTCTACCCGGGCTCAAGACAGTGAATTTGTCTTTCTGTGAGCACTATGTGACAAGCAAGCAACATAGATTGATGTTTTCCAGAGTAACTACTAGAAGCAAATACATACTTGACTTGATACATTCGAATGTGTGGGAGTCACCACAAATATCCATGGGAGGAGCAAAATATTTTGTGTCATTTATTGATGACCACTCTAGGAGATTATAGGTATACCCAATCAAGAAGAAGTCAAATGTGTTTACAGTATTCAAGGAATTTAAAGCACAAGTGGAACTTGAAACTGGTAAAAGAATAAAGTGCTTAAGAACAGACAATGGAGGAGAATATGTAGATGGTGACTTTCTGACATTTTGCAAACATGAGGGTATTACAAGACAATTCACAGTTCCACATACGCCTCAACAGAATGGTGTAACAGAGCGAATGAATAGAACTCTCCTAGATAGAACAAGATCCATGTTGAGAACAGCAGGAGTGGCCAAGTCTATCTGGGCAGAAGCTGTGAAAACTGCCTGTTACGTGATCAATCAATCTCCATCAACCGCAATTGGTTTGAAAACACCAATGGAGATTTGGAACGGAAGCCACCTGATTATTCTTCCTTACATGTGTTTGGATGTACTGTGTACGCGATGTACAACTCCCAAGAAAGAACAAAGCTAGATCCAAAGTCTAGAAAATGTATATTCTTGGGTTATGCAGGTTGACCAAATCTTTGTACGGTCTAAAACAGACGCCCAGATGTTGGTACAAGAGATTTGATTTTTTCATAGTTAGCCTTGGATACAACAGACTTAATTCAGACCATTGTACATACTACAATGGGTTTGGTAATAATTATTTTATCATTTTGTTGTTGTATGTGGATGACATGTTGGTGGTAGGACCCAACAAAGATCAAGTCCAAGAATTAAAGGCACAATTGGCTAGGGAGTTCGATATGAAGGACTTGGGGCCAGCAAACAAGATTTTAGGGATGCAAATTCACTGAGATAGAAAAGATAGGAAGATTTGGATTTCTCAAAGAAATTATTTACAAAAAGTTTTGCGGCGCTTCAACATGCAAGACTGTAAGCCAATATCTACCCCACTTCTTATCAATTATAAATTATCCTCAGGTATGATTCCTAGCAATGAAGCAGAGAGGATGGAAATGTCTCAAGTACCCTATGCATTAGCGGTGGGAAGCCTTATGTATGCCATGATATGTACAAGACCGGACATTGCACAAGCAATGGGAGCGGTTAGTCGATTTATGGCGGATCCTGGTAAAGAGCATTGGGATGTTGTTAAGAGAATCCTGAGATATATAAAAGGAACCTCTGATGTTGCATTATGTTTCAGAGGATTGGAATTTATTGTCAACAGTTATGTTGATTCAAATTTTGCAGGTGATCTTGATAAAAGAAGATCTACTACTGGTTATGTGTTCACACTTGCAGGAGGAGCAGTAAGTTGGTTGTCAAAATTACAATATGTCATAGCTCTATCTACTACAGAAGCTGAATATATGGTAGCTACGCAAGCTTGCAAGGAAGCTATTTGGATACAAAGACTAATGGAAGAACTCGGGCACAGTCAACAACAAATTGGTATGTATTGTGACATTCAGAGTACATTGCACATTGCAAGGAATCCAGTCTTTCATTCAAGAAAAAAACACATAGGTGTTCAATATCATTTTGTTCGAGAAGTGGTAGAGAAAGGGAGTGTTGATATGCAGAAAATTCACACCAAAGACAATTTAGCAGATGTTATGACAAAGTCAATCAATGCTGACAAATTTACATGGCGTCGATCCTCCTACGGCATGATCGAAAGTTCACAAAAGTGACTTTAAGTGGGAGATTGTGAAGATGTAAAGTCACATTTAAGTTATGGAAATGGTCAACACCATAAAAGTTTTTTACTAAATAAATGGTGGTAGAGTTTTTACCGTAGGAATTATATGGAAGAGAATAAGTTTCTCTTGAACCTATAAATAGAATAGTAACCACTGCTATATAAATAGAGTCTATTATATATTCATAATGCAATTTGCATAGAGAGAAATATACACAATAATACATTAAACATTCTCAACTTTATATTAGTTGCGTAATAATATTGTTATTCTGATACCCAACAATTCTATACTATTGTTTCTAGTATTATTTATCGGTTATCCTTATATTCCAACTTTGAGATGAAGTTTGTTAGGAGACAACCAAACATGATTACTCATATTTTAGTAATTAGGACAACATGTTCTTTGACTAATCACCGTATTTTTAATTCTTATGTTTCTTATATTGAACATTCAATAAAAAGAATAAAAATAAAAATAAAAGCCTAATGTCTTGCCTAGGGCTTTAATTTTTTAACTACATCAAAACTCAGGCCTTGCAAAGCCTAGGATTTGTGATTCACGTTTTCAACCTCAAAGTTTATAAGTAGTATATTACTCTCTTAGTCTGCATTTCTACTAGGAAAATATCCTCACTTGCAAGCAAGATCTTTACGATGTGTTTTGGATCTGACTCTGAAACAAAAAAGTACATGAAACTTTTGGAGCAACAGTTTCTTTTTTTATTTTAAGGGGTGATGGTGCATCATCAATTTGAATCAATAATTTTTCACTTGACGTCAGTGGCGGAGCCAGAAATTTTATTGAATTTGGGTAAAATTTTGACAGCAAATTCACATGTGACATGATATATAAATAATCATAAGTCGAAATAAAATAGGCTCGTTATTTTGTCAATAAAAGTACAATTTGAAATAAGAGAGATGAAACATAACCTATCAATAGTGTATGAAGTGATTGTAGAAGTAATTGTAAGTTGTAACTTGATAGTATGTCATTTGGTCTAATAAACTATTATGAATAGCGATTCAATTGTTACCATAAATTAAATGAGCAATGGAGTATATATAGATTTTGATTTATGTGAGTATTGACTATTGGTTTGGTAGTTAGGAAGAATTATTCTAGTTAAGTCACTTCAAGAATTTATTCTAAACATTGATTATAGTAATCAATTTTAAATTTCAATTATATTGATTATAATATTTTATTATATTGATTAAACTAATTTTAGTGGTAATTTTATGAATTATTCATTTTTAGAATTTATAGTAGAATAGAAAATATAAAAATAAAATAAAACAATGATAAGTTTTAGTGATAGCCGCAACCGTAGGTAGAAGTCCATAATATTTTTAAAATGATCTCCTTAGAATTACCTACAGTTTAGTACGTAGGTAAAGGTGGAAAACATGCGGTGACAACTATTTGACAATGACAGACGGATTTAGCTACGAAAATTTGCCCTATAGTGACGAATTTTGGCCGTCACTAAAAGTCGAATTTCTTATAGTGATACAAAGAAAGTATGGGTTTAGCCCGGTAAAACCGCCCATGGATCACATAGTTTTTCTTTTGTGGTGACTGGGGTTTGAAGCTCGGACCTTACATATATTATGCATTGTCTCTACCAACTGAGTTAAGCTCACTAGGACATGCATCACATAGTTAATAATGTGTGTGAATTTTTTGTTGCTAAGCTCTTTGGAAAGAAAAAAAAAATCAAAACAGGTTTCATAGTTTTTTTTTTTTTTTTACAGAAAAACAGGTTTCATAGTTGATTGCCGTGATGCATTTTTATTCCAAATTTCAATATGTCGACACAGATCTTTCATGCCTTCTAAACGTACCATCTATTTCTTTCACATGCCAAAGTATTTATTTTTATTTTAAATAATACGACAAAAATAATTATGATTAAAAAACAACAAATGATTCGATGCGACTGTTAGATAGAAAATCCAATGCAAGTACTAAACAAAAAATAATAAATGTTTAAGTAATTTTAAATGAGACTTGTGTTTCAGGACATTTTTTCATTATAGCTTTTTTATAGGCATTTCTTCATGATAGCTTAATACAACCTACAACTTGTATAGAAAATAATTTAACCACACTATCTCTTTTTTATTGTGAAAATGAGTATTAAGCATATATAAATATTGCTCGTATAATTGTCGTTGATTAAGATGTTTTTAATTGAGCACTAATATAGAAGAGATGTTTAAATTAAATTGAGCACCTAGAGTATTAAAAAATACGTTTAATCAAGCACAATATTAGTATTAGTGTTGGAATGGTGTGAAAAGTGCAAGACTGGTTTCTGTCACCAAATAGACATTAAATTAGTATAAATAATTCAAATAGGGCGTTTGCTTTAAAATACAAACAGAAAAATGAAAGAGACCACATATAATCCTCATTTATAATTGGTTGCTTTTTTGTTCGGGATGTTTTCATGGTGTATTTCTTCGCTGAATTTAGCACTCCTCGTAAAATAATGAAGAGAGTAAATTATAAAGAGAAACAAGAAAAAATATTGAGCGCTTCTTTAAAAAAAAACATCGAAGAAGAGAGAAATTATTAGTATTAATTTTATTTATTTTTTTTTTTTTGAAGAAGCTAAAATGGAATATATTACCAAAGGAAAGTGTACTTCCTAGTACAAGGCGTACCAAGGAAGAAACACAATGTCTGAACAATAGTTACAAAAAAGAAAGAATATACAAAAAGGAAAG
>Ga0315914_1000480_pt1 | contig 50201 bp, 25 predicted proteins | sample MpolenodulesMG_FD_203920 | JGI IMG/M metagenome (GOLD analysis project Ga0315914, IMG submission 203920) | Medicago polymorpha root nodule microbial communities from Los Angeles, California, United States - elongated nodules | ecosystem: Host-associated > Plants > Roots > Nodule | place: USA...
TGCTCGTGGTCAGAAACAATTCTACTACAAAGGTTCTGCTCTTCAAGAGGTAAACACATGAATCCTTAAATTGTTTAAGTATGTGTTTGATTTGTGATTAATGATTTAATCAAGATCCGTTTCAATGGGATTTCTTCCGTAAAGAGGATTAAAATTTCGAAAAACCCCTCTTAAAATCCCTTCAAATATTGTATAATAAAGTTGATAACCTGAACACCCTATTAAGCTTTGTTATTGAGTTTGTAGAGGAAAGGATAGAAGAGTTTTGAAAAAAGAAGAAAGGAATGCAGAAGAAATAGAAGATATTGAGAGGAGATGACTTCGAAAAGAAAAGTTTATTTTTCATCCTAATACAAAGTTCACCTCAATATTGTTATAATATTCTTACAATTAAAAATATATTAATCATAAATGAAATTCTGGCACGTAGTGGACAGATGTCGTATACGATGTCAGGACATCAAGAATGCCAAATGCAATGTCAGGACAACGTAACAACAGATACTTTAACACAATAAATAACTTAAAGTACAAAGCATGAAGGAAATAACATAATGTATTTGTTAATATAGTTCGGTGCAACGTCGCCTACATCTGGGGTCTCCAAGCCAGAAAGAAAATCCAGTATAATAGTATTAAATCAAAGTCCTATGTGAACAACCTCCGGTTCACACGTGAACAATCTCAGTTTACTGCCTTCTCACTTAATCACTACCCGTGATATTTCTATCTAAGACGCACTTAGATATGAGACCCTTCTCACTTCCCCTCAATTACTCACTAGTGATAATCAACAATACAATGAAAATGGAGACACACTTTGAGAAATAGAATTCACTCTTGCTTAAAAGCTTACAAGTGATTCCTTTTCACTCTTTCTTAAAAGCTTACAAGGGATTCACTACTACAACTCAACTATCAGTCCAACTGAATGCATCAAGGTGATATAGAGAGAGGCTCACAATCAGGGACTCAGAACCCTAATAAGACTCTTTTCTCAAACGATGGTTTTGATCCAATACAACTCAACTAAAACAAACCAACTATGTGCTTTGATAATCAATAGTAGCAACTAGAGGTATACAATAAAGCACAAGGCTTAACAAAGACACGAAACCCTAAAAAACATTTCCTTTGATATGACAGCTTCGATCAATTCACAAAGGTTTGAGTTTTCCTTTATATATCCAAGATTCAGAATGGGCTTTTCGTCACAAACTAAACAATCGGCAGACCAAAATGAATATATGGTCTTCACAACTATATATCATTGCCTTAAATGTCTTGGCAACCATTTTAGGAAACACGGTAATGCATAAATCGACCTCTGCAGCTTCTAGAATCACACGCTTCTTGGACAACAATCCACGTGAATCATATCTTCAATAAAATCTTCAGTGATCTCACGTTTAAAATAAATCTTCCAAGATTGTGAAACAAGGCACGCTACGATGTCGTACCAACATGTCAAGACATCTTGCTAGAACACTTGTTTTAACAAAATGCGGCTAACTATAGTCTACAAACCTAACAATAAAAAATATTCTCTAGAAAAAATACTCTTTCAAAAAAATATGAAAGATTTCTTCATTTCTCCTTATATTTATTACCCCCAAAGTCTCTCTTTCCCTCCATACTCTTAAAAATAATCCGAGATACTTCTTCATTTTTATCTATATTTCAAATCTCTCAAAGCCCTCCCCCCTCTTCCAAACTCCCAAACATTGTTGTGATTTATATCCCTTATTGAGTTTGCTCATATTTTTTTGTTTAGATTGAGTTTACTCACATCAAATGAATATTTTTTAGATGTGTTTTAAACTTTAATTTTAGATTTTTTTAAAGGAAGAATTTTTTACGAAATTAATTCCAGATTTTTAAGGCATGTATTTTATGTTTTTATATTTTAATTTATTACTCATTCTATCTCATTTTAATAGTCGTTTTGGAGTTGTGTGCGGTTTTAAAAGAAATGATTATTTGAGTTGATTTTATTGAAAAAATTAGTATAATGTATTTTATCAAAGAATCTATGAAAACTACTGCAATGCCCTCGCTCTCTTCAACAAATTGATATTCCAAATATTGATACTCACGCTCTTTTCCCTGTTACTTCCGCTTGAAATCAACACAAGAACGTTGTTGAATTGAACTTAATTTTCATTTTTCAATCTGTAATTCTCAGATGGATTGCTTAACACAACTTCGATGAGTGGCAATTTGTGAGATGGATTGCCGGAAGATGAATGTTGTGGAGCAGTTAGATGAATTAAGAGCAAGAATCAACAAGGAAGGTGTTGATTCTGCTGTGCAGAAATTGTACGCTTCAATCAAGTCTTTGAAGGTGAATTATCACTTTTTTAGTTAGTTAATAATTGCATTAAAATTGAATATAATGTGTTGCTTACGATATCCACTTTTAGTTCAGGATCTTGAAAGGAAGGAAAATCAGTTTCTGTTGAACCGCGGTTTTAAGCATTCAGAACTTCTTTCTGAAATTAGTGAATTAGAGAGGAAAATAGCAAATGACTGTGGTGATGATAGCAAGAGTCTTCATCATTCTCTCAGCGAATCACTTGAAAGAGTCGATTTGATGAAAAAGGTAACAATTTGCTTTGGGAATTTGGAATTTCCTTTGAGTAGTTCTTGATCCTTGCTTATTCCGTTGTTTCAATCACTACAAACAAGTTTTTTCCCCTTTCTGTTAGGAACTTGCTGCTAGACTAAGGGATGTAGTAGCAGTAAGACGACAAATTGATGACTTACCGTGCCAATCAGAAATCGTCCAGTAAGTTTGCTTCTTTATACTCTGTATAACTCTTTCCTGAATGAAATTCAGATTAATAGAATGAATGCATGTCCCTTATTAATTATTATCAATTACTTTTATCTATCCCTACAAGCGTCTAGAATATTTTGTATTCACGTTGGAGTTATCTTCCTCGCACAAATGTATCCTTGGATGAGATGAAATAGAACACGTACATGGATTTCATTTTTAAGAGTAATTAAAGAGATCGTAGGAAACAACGGAGAAATAGAAGGAACTTTTAACCATCAAATTCAAACTAGGTGGTTGAAATGGAGGATGACCTCAGGTGTTCTATGTGATATGAAAGTACCGCTCAAGCCGAAGGAAATATTTTTATCGGACAGAAGCGGTGTTGTAAGGGACAGAGTGTTGGGCTGTAACAAACCAACACGAAAATAAATTAAGTGTAGCATATATGAGGATGTTGTGTTGGATGTTTAGTAAGACTAGACGAGGTAAGATTAGGAATGACAACATTAGTGAGAGAGTTGGGGTAGCACCTATAGTAGAAAAGATGGTGGAAACTAGGCTTAGGTGGTTTGGGCATGTAGAGAGAAGACATTGACTTCTTTAGTAAGGAGAGTAGATCAGATGAAGGGTAGTCAACTTACTAGAGGTTGAGAAAGACTAGAAAAACTATAAGAGAAGCTATTAAGAAGGATCTATAGATTAATGAGCTGGATCAAAATATGGTATAAGATAGAAATTATGGCGTAATTTGATCCCATGCAGCTGATCCCACATAGTGGGGTAAGGCTTGGTTGTTGTAATTAAAGAGATGGTACATGGATAAGGTAAAAGCAATGGCATGCATATATGCCGGAGCAGGTTTGATGAGAATGTGGAACCTAGTTGTCTGGAGTATATTATTATTTATTCGATATTTTTCATTTATGCTTGTGCAGGTACGAACACCGGCTCTCAGAATTGTATGCTCAAATCCAGGTTCATAAATTCTTTTGATAGACAGTTTTTATGAGGGAGATAAAAGTGAAAAAGTTTTGCTAGGGGGATGATAATGCTGTTTACTGTTAAATCTATTCAACCATATTCTTTCTGGTTGTAATTATTTTAGAATGTCATTGGTATTTGCCACTGTACAGGGAAAACATCGACAGACTCGCAAATACTATTCTACCTACAATGCTCTTTTGGAAATAAAAGAATTGATGTTAAAGGAAACATCTTTATTGAATTCAATAATTTCACAGGTATTCATCGGAGAATTGGAGAATGCTGTAGATTTTTCTTTGACATTTTCCTTATGATTTTGTTATGATATATTTTCCCTCATATTAAATATATTCCTCTAGGTGCCTCTCTTCTCTATTTGCTCTATCTGTTCAGGGCTGCTTCGATTTAGTGCTTTTTGCCGTTGTATTTATTTTGCTTCTGTTCATATCTGTTCTCCTAGCACACCTTGTGCTTAGTATTTTTCTATATTAATATACTCATTCCCTTATAGAAAATGCAATCTTTGCTCTCCTAGCACCACTTGTCTTCTGTACATTTATCATAAACTAACTATCCCGAAAAATTGAACTATTGGATGAAGGTACATGAATGGTTTTATTACATCTCTTAAGGTTTCCCACTTTCCCTCATGCGAGAGTATTTGGGTTTGAAGCATGGATAATGTAGTAACTTATTTTACCATGTGATTAAGTTTAATTTTTTAGAACAATGACAGTGGCGACCATAGAATTCTTGGCCAACTGATCAGGGTAGGGATCCTCTCCATTTCTCAAAAGAAATGAAGGCCGTTACTATAGTTTTAGGTGTATGAAGACATACGTTTTAAGAATTTGTGACATACTAAAGGTTTTATACACCTAAAACTATATTGATGGAACCCTCCATATCTTTTGAGAAATAGAGAGGCTCCATACTCAACTGATCAAGGAGGCACTGATATCATGCCACGAATCTACAATCTCAAAAATTTGAGTTGTTGGGGGAAGAGACTTGGATGATTTTATTGCATCTTTTAATTTGGCGAGATTCTTCTACAGACTATTTCTGCCATAATGTTTCTTGAACTTAAAGCATAGTGGCAGAGAACCAAAACTGTTTGACCTAACATTTCATCATCTTATTTCTTAAGATATATATTTTTTTTCTGAACAAGTTTTAGATGCCGTCAATGTTTTTCCCTACTTTATTGCAGTTTCAAGAGGCCTTTAGTAGCACTGATGGTCGGATAAAGCTTGTTCATTCCATGGAAGGAATTGTCAAGGGAAGTGAACAGGTAATGCTATTTTTGCATACGTCAATATTTGGAAGAGTTAACTGCAGCTATTGAGGTGTTGTGTCGATTTAAGTTTAGACTTATAAAAATATTGAAAAATTTGATTCGGGATTGTGCGTTTGTACCATTCACACATGTGATTTTTCACTTCCTCTTCCTCATTTGTCTGTCATCTTCATCGCACTTCTGCAGCGCCACAAAATACGTGAAACGCCGCCCGTTAACCCACACATAGGCGGCTACCGCTGCTATAGCTCTGCGAAGTTCCAGTATTGACAATAAGACATTAGGCTATTTCACTTGCGTTTAAGTATATTGACCAAGTCCAACATAGAATGATAAGGAGTTAGAAGGTGATGTCGATTATAAGATTCAAGCTATATAGGTGCAATAGAGCAATGCTTGTAACATGTGATTTTTAAGAAGTACCACTAAGGCTTCAGGAATATTTTTACTGTACAATGTTGGGTTGTAAATAGTCGCATGAAAATAAATTTAGTGTTGCAGAGATAAGAGTGTTATGTGGAAGAGTGGTTATATAAGAAAGGATAAGTTTAGAAATACAACTACCAAATAGAAAATATTTGTTACACTCATTGTACAAAAGATGGTGAAGTCTCGTCTTATGTGGTTTGGGCATGTTTAGAGAAGGCTTGTAAAAGCATTAGTATGGATGGTTGATTAGATGCAGGAAAGATCAATTGTTAGAGGTAGAGAGAGTGAGAGACCAAATAAGACTTTATCCAAATCATTAAGAGAGATTAAGAGATAAGTGGTCTGTCCATCTTTGAACTAAATTTGTGAAAGGATTTTATGGAGTCGATTGACGGCTGACTTGGTGGGAAAAAAAAAGCATAGTTATTGATGTATTTAAGCATATTGGCCATAGCATGCAGCCATGCACCCATTTCATATGTCATGTGTCTGTTGGGTTTCCTATTTTATTTTATCGATCATTTCACTACTAAAAAAACAAAATTTAGTGAGGGAAAACGTGAAATCCCTCTCTAATTCCGTCACTAAATTTTGTGACCAAGGAATTTGTGAGGAATTTCATTTTTTTCGTCACTTATTTCCCTCACTAATTTTGTTTTTTCTAGTAGTGATTTGATCCCCTTTGCCAACAGCAACAGTAGTAGTAATCTTAAACCCTTTTTGCTCTATTATCTTCACATAATCATAAGCAAGTTAATGCCAATTGATTTTCTTTCATACTGCTTCAACTTGTTTTGTTGGCGTTTAAGAATCCTAATCAGGGCCTGGATTAGAATGTTTATTAGAAGTCGTTATGTTTTGTTTCTGACAGAAACTCCTTGTGATTATTATTTGGATAATAAGTTCATTAAATCTATATTTAATTTTGTGATACTTACAGTGAAGAAAATAGAGTTTTTTTTATTATAAAAATGCTGTTTTTTTTCTTTCATTACCAGCAAAACCTTATATTACCATTTAAGTTTTGTTATTTTTCTTTTTATCACGAGTACATATTTTCTTTCAATGAATGTGCTTTATGGGATTACGTGTCTTAGCTACTGCATATATGTATAGAAACTACGAAAGGTTCAACTAGGGCTTCAAGAAGAAGAGAGAAATCTTAATGATCTTAAGGATAGATATGCCACAGCAGTCGGTGAGCATAAGCGCTACTATTCTCTGATGAAAGCTTTTCAGGTATGCTTTTCCAGTTTATTATATCATATCGCGGCTTTAGTGGTAGAATAGTTTTAGTTTTTTAGCCCAATTTTTCATTAGGATTAATCTTCATGGATTCATGGAGACCTTTTCCTCCCATTTCATGATTAATAGTTGTGTATCTTCTTTCTGTATGAGATCCTTGATATCTATAAATTATGTATGATTTGAATTAATGAGCTGAGCTGAGCTGAGTAAACTCATTTAGAAAGACAAGTCTTTCTGTACATTTATTGTCATTAGTTAAACAACTCGATATAACACTTGACTACTCCGTGCCATGATCTCCGTTTATCTGATAAGGCGTCCCTCAATATCACAGTGCCAATCTTGCACAGGTTTGATCTTCACGAGAACCTTTTCCCTCACCTCATAATTGATAGTCGTGTATTTTCTTTTCTGTATGAGATCCTTGATATCTATAAACTGTATATGAATTCAATTAAATCGAGATGAGCTAAGTAAGCTCACTTAGAAAGACAACACTTAATTTTTTAGTTAAAGACTCGGGTCCTGTTTGGATTGACTTACTTGAGCTTTTCTACTAGTATAAACACTTATGAAACTATTTAGGAGAGCTTATGCAAACAACTTATGACGTTTCTATAAATTCTCTAATTTATAGAAAACAACTTATAGTGTTTATATGAAAACAAAACAGTTTGAATAGTACTTATATAATAGTCATTTATGTTATAAGTACTTAGTTAAGTTGTTTATCCAAATAGTGCTTCAACACCAGACAATCTACTCCATGCTTATCTGATATGTCACCAGTTGATTTCAGAATGGCATTTTTCGAATTGACACTTTAGCTGGAAGCTGTACTCTTTGTACTCTAAACATATAAGACTGCTGGTTGTCATTCTTATTGGCTTTAAACATTTTATCCATTTTTACTTATCAAATAGCTTTCTTTAATGGCCAGGAAAAATGCTCCGAGGAGAAGTTACGGTGTCAAAGTTCCAAATGAAAATTGCTGACGTCTCGGAGGTTGTGTTGCATGAAATATTTGCATCAGTCAAAGCGGATCGATGATGGTCACAAGCTCACAATACCATGGTTATGGGTTAACAAGATCATCTGCAGTTTATAAACTGATGCGAGCTGCAGTTGTGATGACTGATGATTCACATTTGCTGACTATTATTTACAAGTTTTATTTAGCAATTAAATAAAACTTTTCTATGGTTGATTTGGGGTATTATACGGTTTTCCTGTAAACGGAGATTATTCCAGTCGGCCAAAGGATGAAGCATTCTCTAATTCATATTCTACTATTTTCTAATGGTTTGAAATCTTTATTATTTGTAAACATAAAAATTGATAAATTCATACTTCAGATTATTCACAAAGATTTACTTCTATACTTCAGATTGTCATACAGCGAGATAGCAAGAGTTTTTGTTTTCTGAGGCAAGATAGTTTGTTATCTATAAATTTGTATTTAATTTAAATTATGGTAAACTTTAAGATTATATCTAAGGTCGATAATGTTTTGCTATTCCCTGTAAGGGAGACGTGTTAATTTTTCGAAGCGACATTTACCATGATTTAACTTTGAGAAATAATATTTGTGAGACCATTTTTGTGTAGATATGGTTTTATAAGATTTTGCCCAAAAAAATAAATAAGATTTTGTTGTTCTATTTCGCTAGGTTTCTTTTTCAAGTTTTTTTGACCCTTGCATTTTTGCTCCGAAATCTTAATAACACAAAGATAATGATAGGAATAAATTTATACCCACAAATATAAACACAAATAAAATTTAATAGTATTTTTTGAAGGAGTACAATTTAATAAAATAATAATATGAATAAAATTTTCGCAAATATAAACACATAATATATTATATATGTAAGAGACACGATGCAAATAATTAACGAATTTCTGCATAAAATGTACACAAATATTTTATAAAAAAAACTATATTAATATTAGCGATTTTTCTCCATTTATTTTAAAAAAAATTAACACGCTTAAAAAAATTCATTATGAATCTTAATTTTTTTGAAACAGTTGAATAAAATTAAAAAAAATTAAAATATATGCCAATTATTTGTCACTGAAACATAAAAAAGGGAATAGATATAACACCGATTAATAAAAAAATAAAATACGGGACAAACATATTTACTGATACATAAAAACAACATAAAAATATCATCTTTTCTCTCCTTTAAAAACCCTACTCGTCATCACTTTTTTCTTCTTGTCTACTGAAGAGGGCTGATTTATGGTCAATTTTGATTCAAAATCACCATCCGAATTGTTTTTCCTTCTTTTTTAGTTAAATACGTGATTTCCACATATTTTCAATATTCTTTCGTTTGTTTTTGTGATTTCGTCATCTTTGTCTGACTCTGTTTGTTTTGATTTTCCGTCTTTATGCGATGTGTTTTTGATTTCCCGTCTTAGTGCATTGTTTATTTTATCCATGTTGTAAGATTAACTTTGAGCAAGTGCATATTCAATCAATGACTTTGGCGCCGTCAACGTTGCAAATCGGGAGACATGAGTATTCTGAAGGCTTGAATATAGTCATATTTGTAGCCATAGGTACTATGTCGTTTTATGCTATTAACATGGATTTTGCGAGTTTGTTCGCGCATATTCATCTAGGGGTGAGCATAATCACCGAACCCGCCCACGAACCGAGATATCCGAATAAACCGTGGGTCCATCAGGGCGGGTTGAAACAGGGTCGGGTTTAAAAAGAAGGAAAATTGGGGTTGTGTGGGTGCAGACGGTCGGGGTCGGTTTCACCCAAAACTAAACTGACATACCCACACCCGACCGCATACTAATCTACTAAGGCCCAAATCCGTAACAGCCCAACTCATTACCTTGTACAAAAGTCCATTTCTGGTCACTAAAAACCCTAGATCTACATTCATTCATGTTTTGTTGCGGCTACTAACATCTCTCTGTTTCTAAACCGAGACTCAAACTCCAATCCATTGTTCTACTCACTCTCACAAACCATGCCTGTATGCTATGTTATAAGTAAACAGACAGCAAACCTCCAGTCTCACTCATCACTATCTCCTCTCCTCTTCTATTTTCCGATTCACTGCATTTTCTCTTTTATATTTTTGTTTTTGTTGCTGTTCTCTTTGTTATTGCTAACATTTTGAAGATTTATGGTTGAAATTAAGCTTAAGATTTGTTGATTTGAAACACAAAAAAACAGATGAGATCGGTGGTGGCTAACCAAACAAACCGCTACTCCTCTCAACCCGCACCCGACTAAACCGTTAGCTTGTTTGGTTGGAATTGGGAACATATTTCAGCTCTACGGTTTCCTGCATATCTGGTGTTTTTGGACCGAAACCGGCCGATGCTCTACCCTAGATTCATCCTTTTTGTATTTAGGTACTTTGAATTTGTATTGTATCGATATACTCTATCAATTTGAATGAATATCGTTTATTTTTGTCAAAAAAGAGAGGAAAAAAACACAAAATAAATGCTTTTTTCAGGAACAAAGTAAGTGTTTATTGCCTATAAATATATATTGGACGTAAATATTTGTACCATGCATATAAGCACATAAGGTATATCACAAATGCAGTGTAAATACTTTAATAGATTTTACACATAAAATATAACAATAATATTGATATTTTAAAAATATTCATATATTTGTCAAATTTTTCAAAACTCTATCAATTAACTTTATGTAACATTATAAATCAAGAGTTATGTTAACATGTGTTTTTAAAACTTTCTCGTGAGAAAGAATTAGAGGACCCCATTCCAAAGCAAAAATCACATGTCAAACAACCAAAAGGAGCATCAGTGAGATGGTCTCTAAATCTTACACCCTCCAAATATTTCACAATTATCTGGATAGACATATAGTCTGTCTGATAAAATTAAGATATATGTTAGTTGATAACTGAAAAACTAACTTCTAATTGATGGTTGTTAGCTGAAAGTTTAATGACAATTTAGTAATATTTACAAACAAAAAAAACATATTAACTGCTACAACAATTTTTCTTAAAAAATGCGAAAAACCGAACAAAACTTATATATATGATAAGAGAGAGAGTCATTGAAGTTATTGAATCTTTAATACATATTTTTATTAAAAAAAAGGTCATACATAAGGGCACAAATTATTAAAAAAGCTAAAAGACGAATTAATCGATTAATGCATATATTAAAAAAAAAAGATAATATTTAAAGCGTTCAAAGTTAAGAATACACAATTTTTCTAATTTTCTTTTACTAAATAACATGCACATTTGAGATCCATTGAAGATCTGAAGGTGAGAAAAACACAAAGGGGGTTGAATTGTGTTAGTTTTTTCTTCATTTTCTCCTACTGAAGCCACTGTTCAGAAGCAGATAGAATTCAGCTTCTGAAGTGATGTTCAGAATCTAAATGCAGCGGATAAAAACAGAGAGAGAGAGAGAGAGAGAGAGAGAGAGAGAGAGAGAGAGAGAAGAAGGACACAAAGCAATTATACAGGTTCCTTCCACAAACCGAAAGTAGTCATGTCCCCCTTGCACTTCGAAGGAGAGTTCACTAAAAATGTAATATCTGATTACAACTGCTCACTGCTAAAACTAGCAAGAGACTTCAAACTATTCAAGCACAACTGCAAGAGATTTCCTATGCTCAAGAACTTAATCAAGAGACTTGCTATGCTCAAGAACTAAATCAAGAGACTTCCTATGCTTAAGCACAACTGCAAGAGACTTCTATTCAAACATAATTACAAAGAAATTTGTTTGAGGTTGAACACTTGATATACAATCAGTGGTGCTCACAATTCAAATCAGATACAAACCTTTTAAGACTGTAGAATTTCTAAGATATGAAAGTTGTTAAGAAATTCTAAGTGAACTTTGATGTAGAACAATTTCAGCAGAGTTTTGGCACTTGTAAATTGTCGTTCAAATCTTGCAATTCTTCTGGTCTTCACTCCTTTATATATAGGTGTGAAAGAGACGTTATAGATTGTCAGCACATCAAAAAAGAGTCGTTTGAAGCTTGATCAAATCACCAATGATCTGCCGCCTGATTTGGTTGTTGTCCTATGAAGGAGCAATTTCAAATCCATTCCAAGTATGGAGGAACACCGGTGCAAGCACAGTTGATGTACTTGTACTAGCAGACACAAAAACAGAGTAGTGGAGATAGTGGTTGTACACTTCGTACAATTGTCCTTTTTCAACGTTCTCCAAATAATAAGCATTCAATGCCTTCAATTCCTTTTGAATTAGCTGTTGCTACATTCTTCTATCCTTCTGCAATGATAGGTGTGATTAAATCACTTGGACAACCTTTGAAGCTTTGACTTTATCAGCTCCTGATGATCTTTAGAACCTCTGATGACGTCAGCTTCTTCAAGACCTCTTGTCTTCAGAATCTCTTTTCTTTAGATGTTTCAAGCTTTCTTCTTGTTGATTTCATTGTTCTCATTTGTTCTTCAGAACCTATGCTTGAATTTAAAGACACTAAATTTTTGTCAATGGTCCTGCACACTTGAACAAATATTTGCATATCCAATTGACAATTTTTAATACCTTGTTATCATCAAAACTCAAAGGATAATGTTAAACACATTTTGTTCCAACAAGATCTTTTTAGCTGATCAGGGATGTTCTTGTCCTCTAAAAAAAAAGATGTCTCCTCATGAATTACACCAAACAAAACTTGACCACGTGCCAAAGGACAATCCTCCCACCAGCTCATAATACTACTACCAGTCAGTGGCGGAGCCAGGAAATTTATGGAGCCCGGGCAAAAAAAAATTCGCAAATTCACATGTGACATAATATATAAACAGTCATAAATCAAAATAAAAGAGATTCCTCATTTTGCCAACAAAAGTACAATTTAAAATAGGGTTATTAATTGAAATTGACCATGTAATATACATGAAGTTTGAAAAAATGACCATGTAAAGTTTCATAGCATTTCGAAGTCGTTTAAATTTATTTTGATTTTTCAACCAAAACGTGCAAAATTGAAATTTTGTCCCGCGTAAGCGTATACTCACAAGTCAAATTTAGTTCCCTAATTTTGTAGGCATGACTAGAACATGATAAAAACTTTCACAATGAAATTTTGTAGTTTTTAAACGAGATACAAATTAATTATAAATTGTTTAAGAAATTCGTAATTATGAGGGAATAAAAATTCATAATTAATTTATCCCTGGTCGAAGAAATTTAATTTTTTGTGTAAAACTATATTTTAACGTGCTAAACATGTATGAAAAAATAGTGAAAAAATTCAACCTGTAGGTCACATTTTGAGACTACGAGTATATTATAGGGTGGTCAAAAATAAGAAGAAATTCAAGTTACAATGTTAGAATATATGTTTTATATTTTACATGGTCATTTTTCAGACATAATGTATATCACAGGGTCAATTTGAACAATTAACCCGTTAAAATAAGAGAGATGAACCCGTCAATGGTGTGCTAAATAAAATTAGGAGGTAAATGTCTTTTTCAAGCCTATTTGCGTGTGAGAATTTTCAGATTTTGTCCAATTTTTTTTTTGTAAGTGTGTTAATGGGGTTTTGCGTTAGGTCTAATATACAAAAATTATTGATCGAGTCCGAGCGACCGCCGGGGGTCGTCGGGCGGTGAAACCGCCACTGCTACCAGTTGGAAATAATTGAAGCCAACAAACAAACACTCGCTGTTGCACAATAAAGAACCAACAAAGAAGAAAGTCGACTACTTCCAAAAGGAGTAAAAACTAAAAGCTATAGAAGTGGGAAATTAGGAAGAACAAAAAAAAAATGCTAACAATAGTTGGTATAAAATCAAAAATAAACTGATGTCAAATATATATTCATCTAAATCATCCATTTGTTTTTATTTCTCTTTTAGAAAAATAAGTGATTTTCAAATATTTTCAGTTTTATTTTGATTTTCCATTTTTGTGCGATACGTTTTTGATTTTCCGTCTTAGTGCGGTGTTTATTTGATTAAGCTTGAAAGATTAGTTTTGATCAAATGCAGATTCAATCAAAGACTTTTGCGTCGTCAACGTTGCAGATCCAAAAATATGAATATTTCAGTGGCTTGAATATAGTCATATTTGTATGCATATGTACTCTGCTGTTTTATGTTAGTAACATGGATGTTGTGAGTTTGTTCGCAGATTCATCCTTTTTGTTTTTAGCGACTTTGAATTTATATTGTATTGATATACTCTATCAATTTGAATGAATGAATGTCATTTGTTTTTGTAAAATAAAAAAAATACACAACAACCCCAAAACTGATTATTGCCATCATTGAAGAATTTGGTTGAATATTACTCCCTCCGGTCCTATATATAAGAAAATTTAAATTAATTTTTTTATCCTATTTATAAGAAAATATCACAACTTTTAAAGTGTAGCTATTGTTTAAAAGGCATTTCTACCCCTTATTTAATGTTTGTCTTTTTAATATTAGTACGTAGCAGGTGTATTTAATGCTTCACAATTTTTATGAGGGTATATTCGTAAAAATATTTAAAAAGTTACACTAATTAATGAATGTATTGATTTTAATGTTTTTTGATTTTTCTTTTTATAATAAGGAGCGGATGGAGTATTATACTTAATTGGTTGCAATAATTAGGTTGCTATGAAAATATTTCAGATTTCTGGTTGGATTTGTTTGGAAGTAAATGAATTAGTTTACAAAGTTAAATTGAGTGGTGGTTATTGAATATTTGAAACTAGAGGTAGGTGTGTGACCTTTAACAAAATCTTGGGAGAAATGATTGTACTTTACCCTAAAATTTATATATTGCACTATATATAGATGAAACTTGCTTGAGAACAATACATACAATCTACATATCAAAATATTGCAAAAGAAACAAGAAAGGAAAATGGGTGTGGAGAGTGAGATTCCAATTTTGGATTTTCGTAGAAGTAGGGGAGTGACATTAGAAGATGGGAGTGAAGGGTGGAAAGAAATGAGCAAGAAAGTGAGAGAAGCATTTGAGAGTCACGGTTGCTTCCTCTTAAGATGTGATGAAATACCGAATGAATTACGTGAAGAAATGTTCACCGGCATGAAATTATTGTTTGATCTACCTGAGGAGACCAAGCAAAAGTTCACCAGCCCAAAGGCTTATAGGGGCTACACTCCCACAAGTAAAAAAAGTCCCCATTGGGAAAGCTTTCGGATTGATGATGCTCTAAAGCCAGATACGGCTCAAAACTTCACTAACCTCATGTGGCCCGAAGGAAATTCAACGTTTTGGTATTTTTTTTTGCCAAAAAAATTACTTTATATTTTATTAATATAATAAATTTTGATTCATATTGGATAAAGTTTACTTTATTAATTTTTGTTTTAAAATATTTTATTATTTGATAACGAACTGAGGAATAATTGGTGATATATATTCAGTGAGACACTAAATACCTTGTACTCAAAAACGAGGAAACTAAGCTTGCTTATCCTAAAGATGGCTGTGGAGGGCTTTGGTCTTCCAGAAAAATACATATCGGAAGTTGAAGAGTTGAATAGCACCGATGATTTACGGTTAACTAGGTACCAACTTCCTCAAGACAACGAGGATTCCGAGATTGCTTTGCAACCTCACACCGACAAAGGAACCTTAGCCTTTATATGCGACAACCAAGTCACAGGTCTACAATTGTTACCCAAATCAGGCAATTGGGTTGACATAAATATTCCCCCAAATGGTTTTGCAGTAGTTGCTGGTAACATGTTGAAGGTAATCTATACCTAAATAAATGAGATATCAAGTTTTTGTGTATTTATTTTTTTATTTTAATTTAATCCTTCATTTATTTTCATTTAAATCAAACTATTTTTTAAATAATGGAATAACACTTTTCATAATTTCCATTGCAAATGTATAGTTTAATTAATTAATTTTTGGTCAGTCTTTCTTCCAATATATAGGGTTAATGGCTACTAATGAAGTCAATTTAAATTATTGTAACATATATATAGGCATGGAGCAATGGGAGATTTGAGGCAGCCACACACAGAGTAGTGACAAGGGAAAAGAAAGAAAGACTATCCTTTATTCTTTTTGCAGTGCCAAATGAAGATACAATTATTAAGGTGCCAGCTGAATTGGTGGACGAGGAGGGTCACCCACTTCGTTATCGGTCATTCACGTATGAAGAGTTCTTACATTTTCATGCTTCAACTCGTAGAGCAAATGCAACTCTTGAACGATTTGTTGGAGTTTGATATCTCATTGTGTGAGATGCATGCAATATCCCTTTTTGTAATAATGAGTAGTTTTACTCTCATGTTTGCAATAAATTTAAATCAATCAAATAACATGGATTTCTTCCGTCTCACAGTAATTGTCTCTTTAACATTTATCTTTTCTCAAAATAATTGTCACTTTAGAATATCAATGCTGCATTTATTTATTTTTTCCATTATTATACAATTATTTATTGAATTTCATCCAACTTAACTACTCCACTAACTACAATTAATAGTGATATTTTAGTAAATAATAATAATTTTACCATTGAAATCAACACAATTAATCATTTTCTTAATAATCGTGCACAAACATTAAACAACTATAATTTAGAGACGAGGGCGCTCTCTGTCTCTCTCTCTTCGAAAATCATAATGTTCCATTAGTTTTAAGCTCTTTTTTGGTTGTCTTTTTCTTTTTGGTGTCATTAAAAAAAGAATTTAGATTATATTTTTTTGTTATATTGTTGGTGTCATTGAAATAATTAATCATCATTAGTTTGATTTGTTATAACTTGAAAGCAACAAACATTTATATTTATAGTTTTAATCCAAATCAAAATTTCATAAAAACACTGTTAATAATTTTCAAACATTAACGCAATAAAAATAGCAGAAAGGCGAACTAATGACTACTTATCTTTTCGTTAGTAATAGATAAAGAGTGTTTGCTATTTGTTACGAAGGAATACACGCTTGAAATGTACCACAAGGAGTGCCTCAAAAGGAAAGAAAGTTTACAAAACAATAAATGCTATAAAACCGGCGAGAAGAGAAAATCGAAACAATACAATGTAGAATAACCAGCACAGACTAACAAATTATAGTTATCTCTTACTTATCCTTCTTTATTAATTTTTGCTAAGTCTGCAGCAACTTAACCTAATTTGTTCTCTCCACTAATCTTTTATTAGGTTTGCAATAACTCTATCCTACAATTTTGACTTTAAATTTGCATCATATATGTTTTTCATTTCTCTCTCTAATAACCCTGAATATTTTTCAAAGCAAAAATTTAATAGATATTTTAATCCTTATCTTTATTATTTATTAATTTTATTAGGTCTGCAGCAACTTAACCTATTGTTTCCGTAGAAATTTTTTTTTGACAAGTTGTTGTACACTTATTTAATACGTTTACAAATATAGTACCATAATTTTCATGCAAACTCGACTACTCTAAATAATTTGTTAGGAACCATGAACCGCATTAATTTTTTATATTTAACTATAAAAGTAATATATAAAATTGAACCGTGCAACAATATAATTTTGTATTCTTTTTATTTTTTTCTTTATAATTTTTTTATTATCATTTGATTGTAATATTGTATCTCTAATAATCTAATTTGCGTTTATTGGTCGACCTATGATCTTACGGGTTAAAGATTATTTATTGGTCTCTATTATAGTCGAGAAGACTCGTGCGTCGCACGGGTCAAAAGTCTAGTAAATGTTAACCCATCTCGCTGTACTTAACCTAATTTTTTCCTCCACACTTTTGCGTTTAATGTTTATCTAAAGTAAAATAAAATTATGTTCCTAATTAGATGCAATTTTTTTGGAAAGGAATAACCGTTAACCCGTCTCGCTATATCTCTTACTTATAAATGTTAACCCGTCTCACTATACTTAACCTAATTTTATCCTCCACCCTTTTGCATTTAATGTTTATCTAAAAAGTAAAATAAAATTATGTTCCTGATTATATGTTTTTTTTTTGGAAAGGAATAACCGTTAACCCGTCTCGCTATACTTAATCTAATCTCTTACTTATAAATGTTAACCCATCTCGCTATACTTAACCTATTATGTTACGTTACGGTACCAAGGACGATGTCATGGAAATATTATGTTATAGTACAGTGCCAACGTATATGCTTCTTAATATTACGAAATACTATATGACAATAATGACATTCATCTAAATTATTTTGTTACCTATTACCGTCAAATATTACCTTTGATAAGACTCATTCGTAGCACGGGTCGATGGTCTAGTACATACGGATAATAAGATCTTTATAACAACTACTACAAAATAACAATTATAGTTATCCTAAAATTCATAAATAATTTACCAAAAGATAAGACAAAATCAAAGCAAAGAAATGCTAACTTGTGCCTTAAAGGCACAAGCTAATGAGTTAAAAGTAGAAATGTAATGTTATTATCAATGCATTTGATTAATTAAATACACAATATTTACAAAAATGGAGGTGATTTACGTATTTAACTAATTTTTTACTAGTTGATAATTGCACTAAAATAGAATATTATTTAGTTAACAAAGTTTGATTTTTATCATGTGCAAATTTAAACTTCTATTAAACAAAATTTTGATACCAATAATAATGGTTTTGTGATGAGTTGAAATTTTATAAATAAAATAATTAATATTTTTATAAATTTCAAGTGCAAAATAGAAAAACAATTCTTATGAAAAAAATAAAAGACTAGGTGAATATTTAAAAAGAAGAAATAATAGCAACTTATGGAAACAAAAAAAATAGAGTCTATGCAAAAAAATATGAATTTGTTGGAGGAGGGAAACTAACAATTTTTATTTTTTTTTTAGAAAATTAACAATTGTTTGTTATGAGAGTTTGTCAAAAAAAAATAATTGTTTGTTACGATAGAAAATGACACGTTAAATTTATTGAAAAGAATCCACGTATGCAAAAAATAAAAATTTATTTGTGGATTAAAATGAAAGTTGAATAAAAAAAACAACAAAAATCTACTTTCTTAATTTGATGTTATTATTGTAAAACGACGTTTAAAAAGAAGAATCTTATTAATGAGTATCCTTAGATCACTTTTTAAAGATATAAGAGTAAATTACACTCCTCTCTCCTCAAAGATGCTTTAATTTCACTCCCCCTTCTCTCTTGTATTAAAATATACACTCCCCTTCCCTCTTATTCAAAATATATTAGAAAACTTTTCACTTCTCTCGCCTAAGAGAAGCTTGAATTACATGGTGAGATGGTCCCCTCCACAGTACACACAGACAAGAGTCACAAAAAATCACATGTAATAAAGATGGTCCTATTTCAAAATAAAAATCACATGGTGAGATGGTCCCCTCCACAGTACACACAGACAAGAGTCACAAAAAATCAGTAATAATTGAAGCCAACATGTATATCTCCTCCAGACCCCTCAAAGAAAAAAATGTATGCCTCCTTATTAATAACTCCAAACAAAATTTGCCCACGTGCCAAAAATAAATATTTCCCTCCAGCCCATAATTGGAAATAATCGAAGCCAAGACACACTCCCTGCTGCACAACAAATCTGCACAAGAAAAAACCAACAAAAAATAAAAATTTATTTGTGGATTAAAATGAAAGTTGAATAAAAAAAACAACAAAAATCTACTTTCTTAATTTGATGTTATTATTGTAAAACGACGTTTAAAAAGAAGAATCTTATTAATGAGTATCCTTAGATCACTTTTTAAAGATATAAGAGTAAATTACACTCCTCTCTCCTCAAAGATGCTTTAATTTCACTCCCCCTTCTCTCTTGTATTAAAATATACACTCCCCTTCCCTCTTATTCAAAATATATTAGAAAACTTTTCACTTCTCTCGCCTAAGAGAAGCTTGAATTACATGGTGAGATGGTCCCCTCCACAGTACACACAGACAAGAGTCACAAAAAATCACATGTAATAAAGATGGTCCTATTTCAAAATAAAAATCACATGGTGAGATGGTCCCCTCTACATTACACACAGACAAGAGTCACAAAAAATCAGTAATAATTGAAGCCAACATGTATATCTCCTCCAGACCCCTCAAAGAAAAAAATGTATGCCTCCTTATTAATAACTCCAAACAAAATTTGCCCACGTGCCAAAAGTAAATATTTCCCTCCAGCCCATAATTGAAAATAATCGAAGCTAAGACACACTCCCTGCTGCACAACAAATCTGCACAAGAAAAAACCAATTCCGGAGAAATTCTCCACTTATCCGCACAACACCGAATCAAAATTATTTACCCACATTTTTAAAGAAAGAATTATTTAAAATTTATTCAAAAGTTGCATAAAATAGTTGTACAAATATCATTTTTTTTATCGGATAAAAAGAGACACCAGTTATAGACTTTTAGAAGTTAAAAACTTCCTAATTTTGCTATCAATCTTTTCTTGTTTAGCCAATGTGATTAGGACTTGTATTTTTTTCCTTATAATTTTCATTAATCGATTACAATGTATTTTCATTTTTGGATTATGTTGTTCATTTTAAATTGGAAATGTTAATCCATAATTCCAACTTGGGGGTGTTAGAGATTGTTTGATATTTGTTTGAAAGATAAATGTATTATTTAAGGTAGTTACACATTAGTTATGTTGATTGATATTGATCATATTGTAGAAATAATGTCAATCAAGGGTAATTATTTCTTCAATTGAAACCTTAACTGATTGATTAAATTATACGTTTAGTTACCATTATGTTAATGGTATAAAACGTAACAACCGTAGATGACCAATTCCCTTGTTTTAATTGGCATTAGCATTACAATAATGTTATTGATTGTTAAGACTCGGCTGCAACGGGATTAACATACTGATTTATGTATATATGAGAGTTTATGTCCAGCAAAGGGGGGATAAGAAATTACTACTCTTCCTTGTTCTTCTATAATTCTGAGCATTGTTTGTGAAGCTCCAACGTGATGGTCTCGAGTGTACGAGTTCAGACACGTAGTTGTGTAAACTTTGGGAAACAAAATCGGATATTGGGTTGCACCAGAGGTCTACTAGAAATTTGCTTTCAGGGCAGTGACTTTTGTCACGGCACAACAATTCTCTTCTATTCTTTCTTAAATATCCAAATTGTATTTTACTCTTAATATTTCAAACAATCTGAAAGCAAAATTTGTTTATTTAATTATATTTGGAAATATTAACTTATGATTTTTTTATGTATCATGTTGGTTCGAATTGCATGGAAAGGATCACTCGGTGCCCTCATCAATTGGATGTTAAAGAACATGGCATGTGAGAGTTCAAATAAATTGTTGTATGATTTGAGGTAAAACGATGAGCTTGGAGTTCAAGTAAGCCTTAAACTCAAATATATCTACGAAAATAAGTTTATATTTGCAAAGGATTAAGTATATATTTTGCTATCAGTAAAATATTGCTGAAAAGTTTAAATGAAAATTTCTACATGAGTATTATTGAATATGATTTAAGAACATCATATAGAATTTTGATATGGCAATATAGTGATTTATAAACTTGGAACATTCATAGTCTGTACGTTGTCATGGCTTTCTTTGAAAATTTTATAAACAAATTTTGTGGGATTTTCCCGAAAAGTAGAGGCGTGGATTTGATTATCTATTTGTTCAGAAAATCTCACAAATTTCCAAAGTTTATAGTGGTCTTTTCATGCCTAAATATGACAATAATGGCAAGTTGCTCTATTTCTGAATGTAAGAACTTTTACGGTTTGTTTATTTTCCTTAGACTTTGTGATGGTTAAAATAAGATTGTGGGTATAATTATAGTTATTTGACTCACTGTCTATAAACATTTTCTTATACTTGGAGTGAGCTCTTTTGCATGAACAAGTTTATAGAGTAACTTGGTTTTATTATAAATGTTGCATTATCGTGAAATATGGTCTTATATAATTCATGTTTAACTTTATGTTACATGTGGGAAGAAAGACCTATGCAAAATAAATAAATTATAAGTGGAAAAAAAAAGTATTCTCATTTCCTAAATTACTTAAAATGTGGGGGTTACGAGGATATATTTTTCATTATGCAAATGTTGTTACTTTTGCTTTTATTCATATTCTTTGTCAACATGTGCAATATGTTGATACTATTGAGCAAAGTGGAAGTAAAAGTATTAGAGAAAAAAATGGCATAGATTGTAGAATTTTATCCTTTTAATAGGAGTAGTAGAAGTTGATAAATTATGAATAAAAAGTCATGCTTACGATAATTTCACTATCTATGAGTATTTAAGAGCTAACCAACTCTATTTTATTGTTATATTTAAAATAAAAGTGAACTAAATTTCATGCTAAATATGGTTTCAAATTAGTGTTAATGGCTTAAGGTAATAATCTCATAGAAGTAAGTGGAATTTCAAAAGATAGTCTCTCAATTTGAGTGTAAGATAATTGATTGTGCTATGTATTTTGTGAATTATATTATACATGATATTGCATGTGGTATAACGAATAGATTGAGTATATAAACCCATCATTTCAATAGTTATTATTTGAATGGTCAATTATATTTTTCAAAATATTTAAAGAGTATTTTGGATATTATATTTCGATGATTGTCTATCTTAGAAGGATTTTTGTAAATTGGATCTCCAATAAGGATGAGGTGAGTTTCATTGTGAAGCACTTATTTATTTCATGATGATGTGACATTTCTTGAAAATAAATAAACAAACTATGCATGGTCAAATTTATTAATTTAACCAAAATTCTCAGCTTGAATTTGCAAGTCAAGAAGCATAATAGTTGAAAGACTTGGTGTGAATGAGATACCTTTGTTAAGGAGATCCACACCTTCTAAATCTTTTTTTGATCACAAGATATATGTGACTAATAATAGTGTCTATGAGAGACGACACTAATCCTTTTGTGAAAGGAACTAAAAATAATGTTATCTCACTATATGAAAAGTGAGAAAAGGGAAAAAAAAATACTTATGATCCTTATGTGAAAGGGTTATCCAGGAAAGTTGTCTTGGATACGTCGAGGGGGATGAATATAAAGCCTTGAGTGGAGGAAAATACGGTGGATACCCAATTCGTGGTCAAACGAAGCCGTATGGATACTCCTATATGCACTACATTTTTCATCCCTATGGCGTGTGGTAGTGCTTAATGTGAGGTTTAGCTTTTAACTCTTAAATGAGTTCATAGCCCTAATTTTTTGGGTGGTCCTTATGAGACGGACTTGATGGATTCGCCGCTTGTTAAATTTGAGGTTGAACATCTTTTTATGTTCTTAATAAATTCATAGCCTTTTATGGTGGTGCTTTTGAGACGCACTTGATGAATTTACCTACTTGAGTGTGAAGGCTTAAACCACCTTCTATGAAAGACTTGGGCAATCTTTCTAGAGCACTCATGAGCGGCCCAAGGTGATAAAGGTCTTAATTATGACGGAAATAATTATCGCGGAGCTATCACAATTTTAATGATAAAAGTGCATGTTGTGGGGGTTTCATCTAAAACCTATTAAGTTCAAGAGTAATTTCCCTTTATAGATTTAAGGTGTTACCTCACTTCACTACGTGTTAATTCAAACCTTGTGACATTAACACTTAAGCATGATAAAATCTTTCCTTGCCCAGAATTTGTCTCTCTCTCTCTACCATACTTTGCTGGAATTATAGCTCCTTTTCCTTGTTTGCCATTAGTGGGGGATTGTAGAAATAATGTAAATCAAGGGTAATTATTTCTTCAATTGAAACCTTAACTGATTGATTAAATTATACGTTTAATTACCATTATGTTAATGGTATAAAACGTAACAACCGTAGATGACGAATTCCCTTGTTTTAATTGGCATTAGCATTACAATAATGCTATTGATTGTTAAGACTTGGCTGCAACGGGATTAACATACTGATTTATGTATATATAAGAGTTTATGTCCAGCAAAGGGGGATAAGAAATTACTACTCTTCCTTGTTCTTCTATAATTCTAAGCATTGTTTGTGAAGCTCCAACGTGATAGCCTCAAGTGCACGAGTTCAGACACGTAGTTGTGTAAATCTTGAAGAGCAAAACCGGATATTAGGTTACACCAGAGGTCTACCGAAAATTTGCTTTTAGAACAGTGACTTTTGTCACAGCACAACAATTCTCTTCTATTCTTTCTTAAATATCCAAATTATATTTTACTAATAATATTTCCAACACATATTTGTTTCCTTAGGAGCACTATATAAAGTAAACATTCATCCGTTGTTACTGTCTTCTTCAATCAACCAATTTGACAAGTGATGTAAATAAAAATAATATTCTAGGAAAATTGCACTTACCTCCCCTCAAGTATCTTTAAATGGCACAAACAAACATCCTCTCTATTTTTAAAAATAAACAATAACCTCCCTTAAATTCTATTTAAATAAATAGAAACCTCCTTCTTATCATAACACCTTAATGTCACCATTTCACTTATTCCATTGCTAAAGCCATTATTTGTGTCAAGAACTAAATGTTCAACTAAAAGAACATGTGAACAAAGGAAACTCTCAGCCACATGAGTAAATCAAACTAGACACCGACATGGTAATGACCAACCGGACAAGTACATGCACTATCTACTTCAGCTAAGGGTGACATTTACATTTTACTCTACTCTAATGGTGATAACATAATAACCTCATTCTTGACCCCGCCATTATTTCATGTGATAACCTGCATTGAGTAATACTTTTTTTAATGATTGAATTCCCTGAATCTGTATTGCTGCTGAAGTTTCATTCCTTTAGATTTAAACAATCTCAATTGCCATTGCCACTTAGACACACGTCAATTGAACTCTTGGATGAAGGCACATGAATGCTTTATTTATTACATCTCTTAAGGTTTCCCACTTTCCCTAATGCGAGAGTATTTTGGGTTCGAAGCATGGATAATGCAGTAACCTATTTTACCATGTGCTGAAGTTTAATTATTCAGAACAATGACAGCGACGAACATAGAATTCCTTACTAACTAATCAGGGTAGGGATCCTCTGTATTCCTCAAAAGAAATGAAGGCCATTACTATAGTTTTAGGTGTATAACCAACCACATACGTTTTAAGAAATAGAGAGATCCATACTCGATTGATCAAGGATGCACTTATACTTGAATAGATTTAACTTAAAACATTATCATCCCTCATAAAACTGTCTATTGAAAGAAAGAATTTATGAACCTGGATTCCCTTTAGCTTGAGAGATAGATTCTTATCACGTAAAACATCTGAGGTCATCCTCTATTTCAACCATCCGGTCTAAATTCAATGGTTTATATCTCCTATTTCTATGTGGTTTCGTACCAAGGATACATTTCCGTCTATTAAATTTTGAACCAATTTTAATTATAAACCATACAAATGCTTGTGTACTATAGATGTTGTAAATAATAATTATATATTTTAGATATATGAACCTACTAAAATTCCATGAAGATTGCCTTCACTTCCACCGGTTGTGACATATCCCCAATACTCACTTTTGTCTATGTTCCAAAGATTTGCAAACCAATCGAGCACGCTAACTTCAAATGTAGTTGAATTCAGAGAGAAACTACTTCCAACAAATGGATCACCCGCATTGTTCAAATGAAAATGAAATAATGGTGCTAACTTGTCGTAGTTGAAGTCTTGATATTTTTTTTGTTCTGAACAAGTTTTAGATGCCGTCCATGTTTTTCCCTACTTAATTGCAGTTTCAAGAGGCCTTTAGTTGCACGGATGGTTGTATAAAGCTTGTTCATTCCATGGAAGGAATTGTCAAGGGAAGTGAACAGGTAATGCTATTTTTGCATGCGTCAATATTTGGAAGAGTTAACTGCAACTCTTGATGTTGTGTCGATTTAAGTTTAGACTTGTAAAAATATTGAAAAATTTGATTCGGGATTGTGCGTTTGTACCATTCACACATGTGATTTTTCACTTTCTCTTCCTCTTGCTTCTCTTTTTTGACTCTTTGGTTTGTCAAATTCCAGTATTGACAATAAGACATTAAGCTATCTTCATGGGGACCTTTTTCCCCCATTTCATGATTAATAGTTGTGTAACTTCTTTTTGTATGATATATATAAATTATGTATGATTTGAATTAATTTGAGTTGAGTGAGTAAACTCGTTTAGAAAGACAAGGCTTTCTGTGCACTTATTTTCTTTAGTTAAACAACTCGATATAAACACTTTAACTACTCCGCATCATGTTCTCCGCCTATCTGATAAGGCATCACTCAATATCACAGTGCCAATTTTGCATAGTTTTGATCTTCATAGGGACCTTTTTCCCTCACTTCATAGTTGATAGTTGTGTATTTTCTTTTTTGTGTAAGATCCTTGATATCTATAAATTGTATGTGTATTTTCAATTAAATCCTTGATATCTATAAATTATATGTTAATTGTTCTTCATCCTCATGTGCTAAATATTAGCCCACTTAAATTGGCACTAGAGAGAATCGAACCTGAGACCCCAAGGAGGAGCACACTCCCAGGTTCCAAGTCAATACCACTAGGCCAACCCAAGTGGGTTAATTAATTAGGAATAGTTACTTGGGAGGGTCTAGTTACAAAAGCTATGAGAGTGGTTAATTAGTTAGCCCTCTATTATTAGAAGCAAGGAATGTAAGGGAAAATCATTTAGTCGGTTGATTGGTTTTGGGTGGAGATACCAGGCTCTCAATGCTGGGGAAGACACCGTTTTATCTCATTTTTACTCTTCTCAACCCAAGATATACCATTGTTCCACTATTGGAGTAGGATATTCAACAAAGCTTTAAATTTTTTCAGTGTCAATTTTGCATTCTGAATCAGTGCATATCATCATCTCCAATACAAGTTATTTCACCTAAGGCCCAAACTCATATCGCAGTCCATGCAACTGCATTGGCTCATTTGATAACTAAATTACTGGCAAACTAAGTACGGTTGTATGAGTATCTATTAGTAACATATATCCTATTCCTATATTATATTATATTAGAATATAATAATAAGATCAATAAGGATATATTGATATAGCACGAGCTAGGCATATAAAAACCTGACAGCAACCTCTCCTTGTTGGGAATCAAGTGTTGCTGGTTGATTAAATATGTTGCTGAGCTACTAATGAATAGTGGGAAGAGCTTCTCCTCTGTAACTGTCTTGCAATGGAACTGTCTGTGGCTGCTGATGCTGCTGTTTTTGTAACAATGGTTTACTTTCCTCATCCACTTGCCTTTTGTAGATTCAAAAGCCATAAATAGATTGTATGAATCAAGAGTTTTGGATAGAATTTGACCCACCATGAAACAACCTTGAAAATAAAAGAGTTTTCATATTAAATCAAATAGGAAAGGATTCATGAAACATGTTTTAGAACCAGAGCTTTTAGTTTTGGTTCCAGAATATTCACAATTTTGACGTGGTGGACCTGACATTTCAATTGGCATGGCTTTTGCTAGGCCAAGCCATCCCATCAAAGGAATATGGTTTGAAACATTGAATGGCCCAACCTGATTTTCTATAATGTATTCTTTATCGGCTTGCTTGTATGACCAGCTTTCTCATGGCCAAATCAAGATGGGCCAAAAACAAGGTTTGAACAAGCCAGCTTGTTTGACAGGTCTAGTTGTAAGTAAAACACAAGCAAATAAAATCGACAAATTAAAGTAAGCAAATGAATTAATTCAGTAAAGCAGAGGTTGTGAATTTATGCTTGTTCAACGCAAATACAGATGAGAGATAAAGACAGTTTGCTATTTAAAATTAACACCAGTACAATGGTTTTGCTAACATACAGCAAAATTGAGTTGTACTTCACATAATAATTCAAGGAAAACAAATAAAACAAGGGCAGGTAGCACACTTTCACTCCATATTAACTAATAAGCCAGTTATACTCGGAATCGCCAGTTCCTTCTAAAAAATGATGATTCAGATAATCTCATAATTAGTTTCCTAGCATTATAGAAAATTAGCAAGAAAACAACAGACACGTGCTTTAGCTACAAGTCAACACTAAACCGTCAAAACAAAAAAGAAAGAAAGAAATAACATAACTTATTGAGAAAGCAACTGAGATAAAGATATGACGACTCACTAGCCCATGGAGATTCGGTGGCATTAGAAGTACTAGCAGTAGTAGCCGACCATTTAGCTAATGGACGTTGACGGTGGAAAGGATTTGCAGAATCCTTAGAGGCAGAGGACAATATAATAAACCTAAATAATAGTAATTGGAACAGTCATAAACAAGGAGGGAAGAGGAGATAAACTTAAAGTGAAAAACTAAATTATCATTAGCAACATTATCTCCAGCCAAACATGTGAGAGTGATTTTAACTGTCCCCAATTAAATTGGAACCAAGAGGAAATGTTTCTATTACAAGAGCAGTGCATATCTAGAGGAACAAATAGGATTGACGAATTAATAAGCAATAGAAGGAAAGGACAAGGCATAAAGTTCATGCATTTCAGCTTAAGTGTAGAATATACTTTAAAAAGCAAAGTGCGGGTAAAAACAACTCATTGGAAGATATCATCGAAGACTCGGAACCTTTGCAAGTATAAGAACCAGAGTGCTTGTTCATATGTGAAGTTACCATAACATATATTAAGTTACCAGAGTACTTGTCAATAACCATGCCACTTATGTATTCCACCCTATATTTCATACTTAAGACTTAAGTACCCCATACTACTCAAGTCCCTATTATAATATCACCAACTTCTCGACAGATTCACTATGCAACGCTTCAGTTGGCCTTTCGGTCGGTTCCTCCATATGTAGCCTTTTATTAGGTAATGACAGCCAACTTTGATACCTGACCAATTAAATATGAGCGCCTACAGACTCCCAACCACTCTGGATCCAATTAAATATGAGCTTGGTAAGTTAGAAATGTAGAAAAAATTTCTGAAGTGTCAATGCAACAACAATAAATTCTGAATATGATATTCAACTATTTATTAAATATAGGCTTCTGAGTTCTAAGATAATATTAAATATGAAGACCAACTAATTAATATACCTTGATTGACACTTTCATATCTGTGATGAAAGTAAGCTTTCATCTCTTAGTGGTTCACATGTACGCATCCATTCCATGGAAATTGAAACAGAAAGGAGTTGTTCTTCTTGACTGCTGAAAAAGATGAGATGTGGTCCTGTTGAATTGCAATGATTGTTTCCCAAGCAACTCTATCAGAGGGATACAGTCCACAATTTTTTCTTTTCTTGTAAACATCTTTTGTAGCAGTTTCTTCAACAACATTTTTTGCAGCCCGTGAAAAATCTATTCGAGCCTCTTTCTCTAAGTTACTTAGACTGCTTACAAAATACAACCTGGGTGTGCCACCTGATCTTACCTTCTAGTTTGGTCTGGAATCTGAGACAGAGTGCGATGTTTCCTATGAGACGAGCTCATACTTGCAACAATAGCCTTGGTTGCATGTATCTAGTAGTTATTTACATGGTTGTCTTTTGAAGGAGGAAATTTGGAGGATATCTACAGAAATACAAATGCATATTCCTTTGATACTAAATTACATGACAATTCAAGTAGTTCAAATTTTCTCTCCCTCAACTGTCTCCTTTAAAAATTACCTTATTATGACTAATTGTCCTGTAAAGACAGAGATATAGTTCTAGGTATAGAATCCAAACAGAGATCAACGTTTCTAAAGCATATATCATAAAAGTTAAAAAGATAAACTATTATACACAAACAAACTCAAGATTGAGAATGAATTTATAAAGTAGAGTCTCAAAATTATTAGAGTTATTACAATGTTGGAGAAAAGCTTAAAGTTGTTGTTATTGCACGCATGCAATATAAATTATCGTTCAAATAAATAAAAGTTGACATGTGGCTGAATTCATTGGGAACGAAGATAATTCATTGAACATTTGGTGCTTTGTAGTCATCTCTACAGATTTGGCAACCTGAATCTTCATAGTTGTCAATACTCTTGAGTTCTGCATGATATATTTTGCAAACTGAAGCTCACAGTTTATGCTTCTAAGTGAGCATGTTGTAAGATGATATAAAAGACAATCTGGTGCAATTTCTCGGTCCTCCCATTGTCCAGCACCATAATTGTTGTCAGTATCAACCTGACAATGATACACAATTGAATTTATTTTTTGAAATGTGGTACTGAAAATAATAAATAAATAAATAATTAAAATGAAAGACCTCATCAATGATAAGAGTTTGAAGCTTGGGAAACTTATAAAGCAGGTTTAACAGCCAGATCCACTTGGTCTCCCGCAATGAAGGACGGAGGTGAAATGTAAGGTCGAGGTAGGTTAAATTGTGAAAGATGGTAGATATATTATATGGCCAAGTCTGCATGAGTTAGAAATAAGATAATAAGATAGAAATCATTTGAATTTGAATAAATAAACATTTTAGTTTAGTCTTTGATATGAATATGATACATAACATACCACATGTAGGCGCAGATGCTCCGCGTTTTGAAGCTGATCAAAATAAATATGCACACCAGAAATGTTAGCTCTAACCAATTTGGATAAGCTTGTATCGCAATTGTATACACGATAAATTGTGTATAATGGGACAGATGATAATGTGCGAAAGTAACAGATTCCAAGTGAAGGACTTTGAGTGACGGGAGATCAACAGCTGGATCTCGTAAGATTGTTACACTCTTCAATTTGAGGAATGTCAAGGTTTTGGTATTTAGAACCAAAGAAGGGAAATTTGAATTGCAGAAATCGACGGTTAGGTTTTCAAGTCCTCGATTAAGTGCAGCAGAAACGATGTTGGGGATATCGTTTTTGCGGTAGGTCTTGTGGTGACATTTGAGGTTGAATGAGAGGATAGGTAGATTCTGATCTCGAGAGGCGATGAAGTAGTTGAAGAATTTGCGAAAGGATGATTGTCATCCAAGTTGAGTAAGAGTTGCGAGAGGAGTGATTTCCATCTTTTTGAGAGAAGGATTGTGACGGTGGCGTTTATGGTCGTCGGAAGAAAAGAAATAATGTGATAAATAAGTGAATCAGGGAGGAGATTGCCGATTCTGTCTTCTTCTTCCTCTAGGGGATTTGAAGAAAACCGCAGTCGCTTTGGCATTGCGGTGAGGAAAGTCTCGACAACTTGAGTGAGGAAAAATATGTATTTATGGAACCAAGTTTCGACTTCTTAGTTCGAACATCAAGGTGCCACGAACCAATTTCATCTGCTAGCACCTTGGCTCGCAACCTTTTCCCTTCCAAACCTCGGTGGGAATCCTCAAATGTATTTTTTTTCAAGTCAATTTGATCTATACACAATTTGGGGATGTAATATAAGGTGTCCTTGTTACTCAATTTCTGCATTTGTCTCCGGGTAGCTGCACTGACAATTGATGTGTTGGGACGCAGGTTCTTCGAACCAACGATTCTCAACACTTAAGGTGTCTAATTCCCGTCGCTAGACTATTTGACCAAACAAAATGCACTTGACAAAAATGGTAAATGTAGTTTTATGCATGTGATTTAACTCCTACAAGTGTAGATTGCATGTTAGAGAACAAAGCACATGTGAATTGCCACTCAATAGAAAGCACTATAGGGTTATAGCCTTTTTCAAGTACAAGCGAGACAGTACTTAACCATAAAGTTACCATGACTCAATCTATTAACTTTTTAATCAATGGTTATCCACTTGCACTTTACATTATACAATTATAAAGTTCACCTTGTACTTTAGAGGATACTAAATTTTAACAGCATGGTACTTCAGAGGATGTTAAGTAACTCAATTTTCACTAAAAAAGTCACACACGAGCAAGCTTGCATCCACAACCACGCTTGCTTTACTCTCTAAAGTTCACCAGTATTTTAATGCTAACAACACTCACTTTTTAACACTCTCTTTAACACTCACTCATTTATTTAATGAGATCAATGTATGTCCCACCATTTTGTGGGGGTTCAATTTTCAAAGTGTAGACCCACAATGATTTAAACCAATAAGAGAGTGAGTTTTAAAGAGGGTGCTCAAAAGAGAGTGTTGCTAGCATTACTCTATTTTTATATTAGCTAAATTCTTTAGCAAATAATTTTTCTGCTCAATAAGAAGATAAACATGCATTTCGAACAACATTGCAAACAAAAAGATCACGAGCTTATGGTAAATGTACACTAAATAATCAAATCATCAACCACAAATAACTGCAAACAAAAGTGATGGTTCCCTATGCATATATAATGCAAAAGCTAGTTAAAATGAAAGCCCTAACTTATCTCAACTGTGAAGGTTAATCAGTGGCTCAGATTCATTTGGTCACAGAGTTACTTATGAACCAAGTAAGTTTGTATGTAATAGTTAACATAAATCAGAAATCGTATTTTGGAATAAAATAATAATGAACAAAAACAAGTGAGACAAATACAATCCTGATTGCAATCTCTCCCCGGTTGGGAGAAAAGTGTTGCTAGTTGATTAAAGATGTTGCTGAGCTCATGAAGAGCTTCAGCTCTGCTTTGCATGTAACTGTCCTGCAATGGAACTACCTGCTGCTGTTGTTGCAGCAACGGTTGACTCTCTCCATCCACCCAATCCATGTGGAATGTTGATGTGAAGGCAGTGAGAAAACAAAGTAAAATTATATGAAATAAGAGTTGAAGATATAAATCAACCCAACCTAAAACAAACTCAAAATGCCAGTACAACTAAAAAAAATGGACCAGCCTCTTTTTTACATGTATTTTGGGCAAGTCTGTCTAAACAACTAATTTCTCCAAAAAGCAATTTTGGGCAGGTACATTGATGGCATGTATAAGATTGTGGGTGCACTTTTAGCCAGATGCTCATACCTATAATTAGATGTTGTTTCTGTGAATTGACCAAAACCAAAGATTTCTTCGTATCCTATTTTTCTCACTTGAATCACTTCCTAAACTCATTATTCAAAAAAAAAAATGCAAGCCATATTCACAAAAAAAATATAACCAGCTCTACTAGTCAGAACTCAGAAGTCAACAAAACATGTGGTAATAAATCAGATAGCCTTCCGAGTTGAAAAATTATATTAATCATATCCAAGAATATTATAACTACATAGATTAAATTTTAAAAACTCACATAAACCCTCCAAAAACCTCCCAAAAACCTCCTTCAATACAATTTTTGAGTTCCTTTAAATGAGAATGATTTTGTATTATGATGAAAAATGAACCCCCAAAACCTTCCCCTCTCAATGTCATCTATTTCTTTCACTTGATTCTTCCTTTTTTCCAAACTCTTCCCCTCCCTTCCCCTCCAAACTCGGAAACAAAGCCTTAGACTGCTCGTAAAAGACAACCTTGGCATGGCATCTGATCTTACCTTCTGCTTTGATCTGGATTCTAAGACAGATATGCGATGTTCCTTAGAAGGCGAGTTGATACTTACAGCAATAAACTTTGTTGCATATATGTGGTAATTATTACATGGTTGTCTTGTGATGAAGGAAATTCCTTCAATATCTACAGAAATACAAATGCATTCCTTCCGGACTAAATTACATGTCAAGAAAACTACCAACTCAAATAGTGCAATCTTTCTCTCCCCTAGCTGCCTTTAAAAATGACCTTATTATCACTAATTGTACACTCTTCAAGCTCTAAAAGACCCCATAAAGATAAAGGTACAGTTCCAGATATAGAATCGAAAGACGCCAACATTTCTAAAGCACATCAAAAAAGGATAAATTATTGTACACAAACAAACAATCTCAAGATTGAGAATGAATTTATAAAGTAGTCTCAAATTATTGAAGGTATAACAATGTTCGTACAAAGCTTAAGGCTGTTATTGCGCATGCTCTATACATTATCATTCAAATAAATAGAAGTTGACATGTGGTTGAATTCATTGGGAACGAAGATAATTCAATGACATTTGGATCTTTGTATTTGTATCCAGAAATTTGGCACTCTGAATTTTCATGATGCTTAGTACTCTTGAATTCTGCATGATATATTTTGCAAATTGAAGCTCGCAATTTATGCGGCTATAACTTCTAAGTGAACATGTTGTAAGATGAGATAAAAGGCATTCTGGTACAATTTCTGGGTCCGTCCACCCTCCAGCACCAAAATTGTGGGCAGTATCAACCTAACAATGATACACAACTGAATTTTTTTGAAATATATAGAAGTCAAACTGAGAAGAAGAAGAAGAAAAAGAAAAGAAAAAAAACATGACAAAACTTAAAATTAAAAACCTCCTCTGTGATAAGAGTTTGAAGCAGTGGGAAATTTTGAAGCAGTTTTATCAGCCAGCTCCACTTCAACATCCCACAATTATGCAGAAAGTCCAATGTAAGCTCCAGGTGGGTTAAATTGTGAAACAACGCTATGTAGTTCATATGAATACTTCTGCATCAGTCACAAAGACAAAATATCGCAGGGATGCGTAGAAAAAAATGGCGGAAAACACAGGTTTAAAGTTTTGACACCCACACTCGTCGTTAGAGAAATAACAATTTACTCCCTTAAATTTGAACCAGTTGGGGTGGCATTTAGGGTGGGAAAGGGAAAGAGTTTCCCACTATGGGAAAGTTTTTTCTGACCATTAGATTAAAGAGGAGTATTGATTTTTTCATTCTCTTCTACACTTAACTTTTTTCTTCTCAGATCTTGGAATTATATAAACGACACATCTTCACATCTAAAACCTAGTAGGATTTAGCTACAAAATAAGATTTTGATTTTCAATAAATAAAACCCAATTAAAAGAACTATGAAGCCAAATTAAGAAATGGGGGAAATGGAAACTACCATGACCAAAATTTGACTATTTCAAATTTCTACAGTTCTTTAAGCTTCGACCATGGTTCTTGTTATTTATGTAATTAGACTCTTACTTGTTCAATTTCATGAAGATTGCTTCCTGTTCAATTATCTCTTAAAATTTGTGTTTTATTAGTTTTTAAGTGGAAAACCATTCTTTTCTTCTGTCAGAAATTTTGGCATAATATGAAGGTGAAAACTGAGACAAGGGAAGAAGAAGAGTTGGGAAAGGGAGGCTGACGTTGGTGATGGTAGGTGAGTGGGGCATGGAGGAGTGGAGAGAATGGTGTTTAGAGAGTATGATAATACTATGTTATTCATTTGATCCAACTCTCAAGATTAACTTTTTCATGGTGGGGAACTCTTTCCCTTTCCCACCCTAAATGCCACCGTCATTTGGTCATATAAACAAAAAAAAAAAAAAAAAATTCCCTTAAATTTGAGCTAGTAATTTGGTCATATTGACAGAAAAATATAATATTTTGATACATACTGCAAGTAGGCGCATATGTTGGGCATTACGAAGGCGATCAAGCAAATTATGCATGGGATAGATGTTGGAAATGTTAGCTCTCACCAAATTGGATAAGCTTGTTGGCTGTGAAGAACCCAAAAACACACGACAAGGTATCTTTATGGTTAGATCATTTGCTTCCAACTTTTGTAGAACGGGACATCCAGATAAAAGTTTCTTGATATGTCCATAATATGTGAAACAGACGGATTCCAAGTGAAGGATTTTGAGCGACGGAAGATCAACCAAAGGACCTTCGTAGTTCAATGTTATCCTCTTCAATTTGAGGACAAACAAGGTTTCAGTCCTTAGAATGAAAGCCGTAGGGAAATTTGAGCGGGAGAGATCGACGGTTAGGTTTTGAACTCGTTGTCGAATAGCATTAGAAACAAATTTGTGGATATCACTGTTATAGTAGTGACATTTGATGTGGAATGAGAGGATAGGTTGAGCGTTATCTTGATTGACGATGACTAAGTCGACGAAGTTGGAAAAGGTGAAAGTCTTTGGAAAGGATTGGTGATTGAAGTGGATGATGAGTTCCGAGAGCCATAGCGCTTTCCACCTCTTGGAGAGGATGGTTGTGGCGGCAGCGTCTTTTGACGGAAGAAAGGAGAGAATATGATGAACAAGTGAGTCCGGAAGACCACTAATTTTGTCTTCTTCTTCTGGAATTGAAAGTTGTCGCTGCCACCGTGACATTGCGGCGGATAGTGAGGACAGGATAGCAACACCAATTGAAATTAGCGAAAAAGGTCAAATTTGGAATTCGGTGTCCTATTCCTATATATACACTCGCACATTCAAGCCCAGGCCCAGGCCCAAGCCCCGACACCTTTGATTTGTAGCAACCAAATAAAGTAAATATATTTTTGCAGCCTGCTCTGCTCTATAGGATTCACTTTATCAACAAAAAATATTCATTCAATCACAATCACAAGACTGTCTGTTCTAACTGGGAACGTGTAAACGAAATTGATGCACGAGAAGCAAAAACTACGAGCAAAAATGTTACAATATGAAAATTCTCAAATTCTACGAGAGAAAGAGAATGTTGAATACCGTTGGAATAAGAGGTTGAGAAAATTGGCTAATCAAAAGACAGAAAACGAGCTTCTAGATGTCGTTGGGAGGTGTAAACACTTCCATCCTCCCAGAAAATTCCCATTCCACTTGACGAAAGCAGAAGGATGTACTTCATAAGCACATTGGTAAAAAAATATTTTACGTTTTTTGAAATAGTATTTTTTTAGAGAAGGATAAATTAATATATATTTTAGTTTTAAAAATATTACAATAACATATATTAAATTTGAAGAATTCACGTAAAATATATGTTTTGGAGGAGAGTTTTTAGTTCTTCAAATGAGGAGGATTTTATATTTTGAAGAACAATAAGCCTTCAAAACCCTTTCTTTTAATTTTCTCTATTTTTTCCACTTATTCCTTCCTCTCTTTTTTTCCAAACCCTCTCATTCCTCCTTCTCCAAATTCGCAAACAAAACCTTAGATGACATGTGTCTCTTATAATTTAACAAAATTTTTGGATTCGTACTCGGTCTTAAACATGTAACAACATGAAAACTTTAGAGAGAGTTTGCCATTGTCTCACAAAGTTTGAAAAATTAGTCTTTGTAGTTACTCACAAACGAATGATACACATTAAAAACACTAGCTAGTTAAGAAAGAAAAAAAAAATTGGCATTTTATAATGAAAATAGCAAATTTTAGACTTTCAAAAAGTTAAATTAAGTTGAATATTGAAAGAAATTTTTACAATTGTTTCTTTAACAAATGTTTTATGAACTCATTTTAACATTTTCTCTGTCTTTATTATTAATAAAATAAACCGGTAGAAACTCTATTGGTATTTTCAAAATAAAAAGTTTTTTTGTCTTCGTGCGCTTAACTCAATTGGTAGGGACAATGTATAAAATATGTAAGGTTCAAAGTTCAAACTCCGGCAAAAAAAAAAAAAAAAAAAGCTTTTGAAATTGTAAAACTATTAAGCAATGATTGATATTTGTGTAATGATAAGCTGACAACTAAAATTTTGTTCTCCTTAAAAAAGAAAAAATGGAAGGCATGTTGGTAAAAAAAATAAATTAAAACCCTTAAAATTTTAAAAAGGTATTTTGAAAACGGTAAAAAAAAATTAATGATAATTTGTATTTAGCGTTGAGGTAGTATCTTGTTCAATTTGTAAGGACATCAAACATAAAAAAGTATGGAAAATACTAATAAATACTTTTAGAGTGTGTTTGGATGAGGTAATTGAGAAATTTTAAAGAATTTAAAATTCTACGCAATTTAAATGATTCAATTAAATGATTTTCATTTCTCAATACTTTTATTTGGATGGAGCAATAAAAAATTTCATTATTATCATTTTTTAGCAACTTTTATAAATTTAATTTTTTTGGGCCAAATCTAAAAATTGAAATTCGAGGTCATTTTGTAATTTTAAAAAAAATGAGGGGTCAAATTATAATTTTTTGAAAATTTTGAGGGGTCAATTTACAATTTTTTTGAAATTTATTGGTGTCATATTGAAAATTTGAGAACCAAAATGCAAAATTTGAAAAATTATAAGAATGAAGAATTTTGAAATTCCTAACTTTTAGGTGTCATTTGAAAGTCTATAAATTTAACTTGAACAAAATACTTCATAAAATCTCATCATTTTAAAAGAGGAGTGTTATATGAACAACCATTTGGTTGACAATTTATGGAACAACTTCTTTTAAAAAAATAAAATAGAACAACTATAATTTAAAAAGAAAAGGTAGGTAGCTTTAAAAAAACAAAAGTAATAAAGAGATAAAGTAAAAAATAACATGAACATGAAAAAGAAAGTTGTCAAAAAGTGGATGTTCAAATATCATTTATCTTTTAAAAAAATTTCAAATTATCAATCAAACAATAAAATTCACCTCAACGTATTTGAATTCAGTCAGAACATTACATTTCCTAAAAACATTTTCCTATCCAAAGACACTCTTAGGATTTTTTTTAGGACAGAAAATACTTTTAGGATGTTGTTTAAATTTAAACATTTTTTAAATTGTGAATTTAAGACTTTTATTATTTAGATTTTCAAGGCAATTTTTTTTTGTTGATTTAGATTTGTTTGTAACTAATGTATTTTTGCAATTTTTTTTGAAAAAATCTGTGTAGATTTGAATTAAAAATAGATAGATAGATGAATAATCTGATCTGATCTAGTCGTATGAACACACAAAGACACAGACACAGACACAGTGATGTAAGAGTAGAGAAGATTGATAAATCGTTGATTTCCGATTCTAACTCACGCGCATGATCATGGAGACTTTCCCACTACTGTTTATGTTCTTCTTTTTGTTTTCGGTAATTTCTCATTCATTCTTTCCAATTCATTTCTTCATTCGATTTTTAGGGTTTACGCCTTCCGTATATTGTGTCCTTGCAGGTTTTGTTTGTTGCTGATTCCACACCCATGTATGTAACTAACTAACTAACTATTCATTCAATTCCTCTTCTTTCTTCTAATCATTGCTTTCTAATAATTAATAATAATAATAATAATAATAATTACTTTCTCTCTATGCAGAGTAGCATCTTGTGACCAATGTCATCGCACCAAGCAGGAACCAGATGTTACTACAACTCCAATCCGCAATTATCCTTATGATAAGGTATTATTATATCACATATATGATCAAATCATCATCATTATCTGCGAAGCATGGTCTCCCTCACGGACACCGACGCAACACTGCTTTATATATTTTAATTTATTTATAGATGGTCTAACATGAAAATCAAACTACATACATAAGCATCTAAGAAAAAGTTCTAAAACAAGATTTCGTGGTATTTGACATTTATTTATTCATCTACTATCAAAAGAGCTAAAAATCTTATAATCCACTTTAGGCTTTGTTTGAGATTTTTTTTAGTTCCCCAAATGAGGAGGATTTTGTATTTTGATAAAAAAATGAACCCCCAATATCCTCTATTTCTTTCACTTGCTCATTCCTTATTTTCAAAGCCCTCCCCTCCATTCCCCTCTAAACTCGCAAACAAAGCCTTAATGTCTATAACCTCCTAATTGATCAACATATCTCAAAATATATGTAACTCTTGTATCTACGGTTCGGGAAGCAAGAGAGGAAAAACAAAGTTTTAGATATTTGTCTGAGTTGTCTGACACGGCTCGTATGAGTGTTATAGGTGTTAGACACCGGTCCTAGGAGTTTTGAAGTTAAGAAAAAAACAATTTTATTTAGGTCACCAGTCCTAGTTGTCCGACACGTGTCATACTAGTGTCGTAGAAGTGTCGGAAACCGCGACACCCATAGTCCTAGAGGTGTCCGTGCTTCATAGATCATCATACAATAATAATATTAATGATGAATTTACGCAGGACATTGATATAATTGCAGCATATAGCGATGCATCCGGTCATATTCGGCTAGCTAGGTTGAAAACGATGGACTTATCTGCTTCTTGGGTTTGGGAAAATCCTACCAATGTCAACACTGAACATCAAAACAACTCACAGGTATTTCATCTTCGCTATAATCTAGACTCGAATATATGAACCAACTGCAATGTATTTTGCTTAGGATATCGATTTATTGCTTCAAGTGTATGGAATTCCAATTTCAATTCCAATTGGACTAGCTGGTAATATTTACAATCTGATATTATTACAGGGAGGAATGGAGTCATTGCAAACTGATTCAAGATTTGAAGACAATCTCAAGCACTCCGAAGATGAACATTATCCTGAGGAAAGCTTAGTTCAAATTCCCCATTCCTCACCAATGACTCCGGTGAAAATCAAGCGCCGGGTAATAATCAGAATTTGTCTTTTGCAACTCAGTTGGACAATGAATGATAGGGTAAAGAGAATTTTTATTATTTTTTGCTGTTGGTTTGGTCTTTTTTAATAGTTTCTTATCTCTTAGATGATGCGGTTACAAAGAAGGAAAGCTCGCGCTGCTGAACTTGTTCAACAAAACAAAGAAACTGAAAATCGCATTGTATCAGCAGCAATTGAACGCTCCAAAGGATTTGATACCACTATCAAGGGAAAGTATAGTATATGGAGGAAAGAGTATGAAAACCCAAATTCTGATTCAACCCTTAAACTCATGCGAGACCAAATAATAATGGCCAAAGCTTATTCCAATATTGCAAAGTCTATGAACAAAACTGTGCTTTACGAAGCTCTTGTCAGACACTCCAGAGATAGTCAACTAGCTATTGGAGATGCACATTCTGATGCCGAGCTTCACACTGGGTATTTTCTTTTATAGTCTTTGTCTTGTTTCTTAGACTAATCAGGCTGTTTCATTTTACATATAATTAAGTTTCTACCTATTGCCTTTGCTAGAGCACTCGATTGGGCAAAAGCTATGGGTCACGTTCTTTCTATAGCAAAGGACCAACTTTATGACTGCATTTTAGTGTCTAGGAAGTTAAGGGCAATGCTTCAATCAACCGAAAATAGAGCGAATATGCAGAGGAAAAGAAGTGCATTCTTGACTCAGCTAGCTGCGAAAACAGTGCCTAGACCATTGCATTGTCTTCCCTTGCAACTCACAGCGGATTATTACCTACAGGGATATCATAAGAAAGGAAATGTTGGCAAAGAGAAGATTGAAGATCCATCTCTTTACCACTATGCTATATTTTCTGATAATGTACTTGCTACATCTGTGGTTGTTAATTCTACTGCGCAGAATGCAAACGAGCCTGAGAAGCATGTATTCCATATAGTAACTGACAAATTAAATTTTGAAGCAATGAGAATGTGGTTTCTCACTAACCCTCCTTCTAAAGCAACCATTGATGTTCAGAATATTGATGATTTCAAGTGGCTAAATTCATCGTATTGTTCTGTTTTACGTCAACTTGAATCAGCAAGACTCAAGGAGTATTACTTTAAAGCCAATCATCCTTCCTCCCTCTCTGCTGGTTCTGACAATCTAAAATATAGAAATCCCAAATATTTGTCAATGCTCAATCACTTAAGGTTCTACCTTCCTGAAGTTTATCCAAAATTGGACAAAATTCTATTCTTGGATGATGACATTGTTGTGCAGAAAGATTTGACACCCCTCTGGTCAATTGATTTGAAAGGTATGGTGATCGGTTCAGTGGAGACATGCAAGGAAAGCTTCCATAGGTTTGATAAATACCTAAACTTTAGCAATCCACTGATCTCAAATAACTTCAGTCCCGATGCATGTGGTTGGGCATTTGGCATGAATGTCTTTGACTTGAAGGAGTGGAAGAAACGAAACATCACTGGAATCTATCATCGGTGGCAAGATCTGGTAAAATTCACAAATCTTTATTCCTCCCTTTATATTTGTCTAAATATATCTAAATATTTTAAGCCATTCTGTTTTCTAAATATTATGTAATGCAATTGTTTGCTTGAAGATTCCTATGTGCGTAATGTGCCCTTCATTTTCAGGCATCAAATCCAATTACCATAAAGCCATGTCTTACTGTTTTGTGTTTGTAGATAGTAGTTTCTTCTTATCAGAACTAGATTTATCGTTTTCTTCTCTGCAGAATGAGGATCGAACCCTCTGGAAGCTTGGAACCTTGCCCCCAGGATTAATAACCTTTTATAATCTGACCTATCCGCTAGATCGAGGATGGCATGTTTTGGGACTTGGCTATGATCCGGCTCTGAACCTAACAGAGATAGACAATGCCGCCGTCGTTCACTACAACGGAAACTTCAAGCCATGGTTAAATCTTGCTGTTTCTAAGTATAAATCGTACTGGTCCAAATATGTTATGTTTGACAATCTATATCTTCAAGTTTGCAACCTCAGAAAATAGTGAATTTTGTGTACGTATATTTCCTCCACTAGCATATTGTACCTTTTGAGGATGGTGGCACATGTAATGTAGGGTGTGTGATTACAATTTACATCACATGGTCCACCATGGATAAAGCCATTTAAGCAAAAAAAGTAGTCTATTATTCTTTTAAAATTAACAATTAGCCCATTATTCTTTCTTTAATTATTTCATTATGCTCTTGTAATTATATATCTCATACCTTAATTAAAACACACTAGTTCAATTTTTCCCCCTCACTGCATTTTGATTTGATTTGATTGGTTTGTGTCTATCATGTTGCACTTCTGGATTGTTTTGACTTCACTGTATATCATATTCATAGCAATTCAATAAATTACCATTCAGGTGTATTCAAGTTTGTGCAGATAATCTTCCATTGAGACTAGTTAATGTTATGCTTTGCTAATTGCTAGTGACCTGATACTAGTTTCTTTAATTCCTGGAAATAGATTGTGTGTTTGTCCGTTAATGCTTACTCATAGGTTTGGATTTGAAGTTTTTGCTTTTCTGTTTCTATCATATTCATGTCTGAGTAAACAGTGTTCAATTAAGACATCAGTGCTCCTTGCATATTCTCCTTAGATCTGCACAAGATGCTGATTTGTTTGCTGAGTTGCTGGTTTATTATGATATTTTGTTTACAAATGACATAACAAGGATCTATCGTTGTTTCGTTCTGTCAAATCTGGTATGAGAATTAGTGGAAGAGGTATTAAGATGAAGGATATGAGAATTAGACAAAAGGCACTAGAAAATTGCAGAAAATACTGCAGAAACAAGTATACCACTATAACAACTAGTTGCTACTCGTGAATCTTAATGGGTACCTGAGCTCGTATGCAGTTCTGGAGTGAAAAACTACAGATGGTGATTTATGTGGTATTTGTCAACATCAAGGAAGCTACTGAGAAAGTTGGTTGTCATCCATACCCATATAAAATACCCATATAAAATAAGGGAAATGCTAATTTGCGCCCTTAAGGCACAAGTTAATGAGTTAAATAAGGGAAATGTTAATTTGTATCTTTAGGGCATAAGTTAGCACGACCCTTGTTTAATTTAGGACGGTTCCTTTTCCCCTTCCTCTATACCTGGTTCAGATTATTGGTTCAGATTATATAATATTGGTGCACAAGAAGCTAGTATGATAGGATAAAAAATTGTCTTAATTTACTGCTCCCCTCATATTCTTTCGCTAAGATGAGGAACTTCAAATGCTGGTAGTATCAGAGCAAAGATACAGCAAGGAAAAAACGACTCCATTGCTGTCACCCTTTCTTATTTATTTTATGGGCAGTAGTAACTTGTGCCTTTAGGTACATGTTAAGAAATCCAAAAGAAAAAATATTTTCTAAAATTGTGTATTTAATTCATTAAAAAGTTAAAGATTAAATGGAATACACACATTCTAATAAACAATTTTTATATTTAACTCATTAACTTGTGTCTTAAGGGCACAATTTAGCATTTCCCTTTGGGTCATGCTAACTTGTGTCTTAAAGACACAAGTTAAAGAGCTTAAAATTGAAATTAAAAATAAATTTTATTTTAAAAATATAACTTTTAAGACAATGTACAATTTCCAATAAAAAAACTTATACATTTGACTTCTTAACTTATGTCCCAAGGACACAAGTTAAGGTTTATAACTCTTATCTTTTCACATGTCTTCTAACCATAAAAAATAAAAAAGAAATGTTAGGGTCACTCATTTTAACACACTCCAATAATAATTAACCACCTAATCACCATTCTTTACTCCTTCACCTGTTAACCGGTTTCATCATTTATTTATTATTTTATATGTTTGGAATTGGATCTAACTTTTCTTTTTCTTTTCTCAAAACCAGTAACCGGGAGGATCTCTTCCAACCTCTAACCATTTCAATTTGATTGCTGCAATTCCAAATAGAACTACAAACGAATCAATAGATCTAAAACGAATCTTTATCTAATTGCAGTTTCCAAATTAAATTGCTTTTGTTCCAAATTGACATTGAGGCAATTCCCAAATTTTAATTGATCCCAATACCAGGAGCTTTATCTTTACTCAAAATTATCTAACTATAAAACCAAAAATTATACACAAACAGAACCCAGTTTCTATATTAATGTTTTGCTTCAAAAATACACATTAGATAAGAAGCCAACTCAAATGAAAACTGATTCAAGAGCTTGCATTACATATTGGAATGAGAAATGAAAAAATTGGAAGGAGACCAGAGCTTGTGAGAAGACATGTTGCATTTAAATTCTAAAAAAAAGAAATAAAAAAAAACTGATGCTAAAGCAACTTGTGGTTGCAGGTAAATGAAAAAAGGAAATGGGTGACATGGTTAATTTTTACGGAAATGTTAACGAGTGTCCACACTCTTTAAACACTTTAAATGGTAAATTTTTAATGAAAAGTTGTGTATTGAATGCATTGAAATTTGTAATAGTTGACTTTTTAAAAGGATAATTACTAAATTTGGAATGCTTAAAGAGTGTCCTAGATGCATTCGTTAACAAGACCCTAATTTTTATTGGAGTGTGTTAAAATGAGTGACCCTCGCATTTCTTAATATAAAAATAAAAAACATGTCTTCTAAACATGTGCTTCGTAATAAATAATAATAATACAAAAAAGATACTACAAAAAATCTGATAATCAACACTTTCAGAATCAATAAGACGTAATAAGCAAGACATCCCGAATTTCAAAGGACTTCAAGCAGATTTCTTTTTGGTTTTATTGAAATGGCTATTTAACAGATAAAATGAATGTTGATGGCCACTACAGTTCTTTTTACTGGCCACTACAGTTCTTTTTACCGCACTCACAAAATCAGAATATACACTGCACCCAACTGTCTTGGATAAGCATGTTGAAAAACTATTCAGTTCTCAGTACTTGTTTTCGCTATAGCAATAGAATTTGGGGGTGAATGAGAATCAAAGAGGGAACTGGGGGTAATGCTCCACATGAGTTGTTTCCATAAGCTATCTTGAGGGGCTTGTTAACAGCTTATAGGTATAGCACAAACTATTTTTATAAGTTAATTCTAAGCACTCGTACAAGAGATTATGTTATAAGATAAGCTTATCCAAGTGTACCATAAATGCTTGAGCCACTGTTTGGTTAAGATTTCAAAGAACGCAGAAGACTACTTTGCTACGTCACGTTCTAATGCAATTACTATGAAAGAAGCTCTATTGCCCCTTCAATCAAAACAGGTTTGCATTTGGTGAAAACTTATACAAACAGCCTGCTAATCACTTGGTTCGATCTGAGTGCTTGTCTAACACGATCTTTACTATTAATAAGCCAGGCCCAAATTTCTTGATGAATTTGTGTTCGACGCAAAATGCTAGTGAAATGTATGTGGAAGAATGCTACTTACCACAACACAAACGAGTGAATTCAACAACCAAGCATCGGCGATGTATTTTGGAAAGCCAAACATCATATAACGATTTTTGAAAACTTCCAAATTTCAGCAGGTGACATTTTGAAAAGATGAAGAAAAAAAATTCCTCGAAAAAGTAAGATACAAAACATATCCATAAACTGACTTTATATGCTACTGTTTAACCAAATCCTCAAAAACTACAAGTCAAATACATTCTATTAAAGTAATGGAACATATATTCTGAAACTCTCAAAGAAAGCCTAAAATAAGTAACTGTTCAAACCAGTACGAGAAAATACTGTTTTCAAAAATGACTCAAGCAATGTCCCAAAGCTTTAAGCAAATCCATTATTGATTGCTGTGAGATATTATAGGTTCAGCAAATTTATAGGTTCACTAGATGCAGTAAGCAAATATGACATATTGAGAAAATGAGGTGAAGTTAAATAGCAAATATGACATATTGATGATGTCCATTCATGCATGTGAATGAACATCATCAAAAACACGAGTTTTGCCTCCGTAAAAGATAGTCATCCGGCGGCTGGCAGATGTTAGTTAGCCCATGTTGACACTACTGTCGATATCAAAATGCATAAACTTAAGCAACTTCTCCTTTTTCCAAGGTAAAGGGAATGAAAATAAATAGAATTATTATTATTCTTGGAGGTGTTCTCTTTATCAGACAATACAATTTGTTCTTCACACAATAATACACAGGTTTCTAGCCAATAAAATTATTATTCTTTCATGCATGGATTTGTATTCCAAAGTAGGACCGTAAGACTTGGACACTAGTTCCATAATTTCCCCTTACATTTCAAATCATGTTTAATATGCAAATTACAACCTGTTCAGGTGCTAGGAAGTGTTATGTTTCGTATATTCTACACAAGAATCTACAATAAACATATTTAGGTTTCTAGAAGAGTGCAGGAAAGCATGTGATAATAAATCAGAGAGAGCCTTCTAGTCAGATATCAAATATGAAGACCAACTCATCACTATACCTGGAACAAAGTAATGTGGCCGTCAGGGGAATTTGTATATCTGTTAGATGAATTGGATGCTTTCGTCTTTTAATGGGTCACTTGTAAGCAGCCATTCAACGGCAATTGAAACACAGTCCTCTTTCCCATCTGCTGAAAAAAGGTGAAATACAGTCCTCTTGAATTCTGGTCATTGTTTCCCAAGCAACTCTATCAGAGGGTGACAATCTGGAACTTTTTCTTTTCCAATAAACATGTTTTGGAGCAGTTTCTTCAACAGCATTTTTTGGAGCCCATGAAAAACCTCTTGGAGCCTCTTTCAGCAAAATTACTTAGACAGCTCGTAAGAGACAACCTTGGTGTAGCCCCTGACCTTACCTTCTGCTTTGGTCGAGATTTGAGACAGATATGTGATGTTCCCTGAGAGGTGAGCTGATAGGTACAACAATAGTGTTGATTGCATATGTAGTAATTAATACATGGATGTCTAGGAAAGAAGGAAATTCAGAAATACAAAATTCATTCCATCCATCATAAATTACATGTCTAGAAAACTAAATAGTTCAATCTTTCTCTCCCCCAGCTGCCTTCAAAAGTTACCTTATTATCACTAATTGTAAACATTTCAAGCTCTAAAAGGCACAACAAAGACAAAGGTACAGTTCCAAATATAGAATTCAAAGAGAGATCAGCATTTCTCATAAAATTAAAGGATAAGTTATTGTATACAAACAAACAATCTCAAGATTGAGAATAAAGTTATAAATTATTTATTCGTGACAAGCTTGAGGCTACTATTGCCCGCATGCTCTATATCCATTATCATTCAAATAAATAAAAGTTGACATGTGGCTGAATTCCTTGAGCACAAAGATAATTCCATGAACATTTGTAGCTTTGTATTTGTATCTAAGAATTTGGCAGTGTGAATTGCCATGGTCCTCAGTACTCTTGAATTCTGCATTATATATTTTGCAAATGGAAACTCACAATTTATGCGGCTGTAATTTCTAAGTGAGCAAGTTGTAAGATGAGATAAAAGGCATTCTGGAACAATTTTTGGTTCCTTCCAATATCTATCACTGAAATTGTGTACTATATCAACCTGACAATGATACAAACATTGAATTGTTTTAAAAATGAATAAATAAATGTAGAAATAGAACCTAAAAAACAAAGGGCAATGGAAATGCTTAATATTAAGAAGAAAAAAAACCTCATGAATGATAAGAGTTTGAAGTTTAGGGAAATTTCCAAGCAGTTTAATCAGCGTGCTCCACTTCAGCGACCCAAATGGATACACAAAGTCGAATGAAAGCTCCAGGTGGGTTAAATTGTGAAACATGCAATGAAATGCAGTGGGCGCTGTCTGCATGAGTTACAAAGACACAAGTATGAAGTTAAAGAGTAAACTAACTAACTTGTTGAATTTCAGAGATTAATTTGGCTGAATAGATACATAACTGTCGTATGCGAAGATGGTTGGCGTTATGAAACCAATCATACTCAATAAGATTATCAGAAACGTTTGCTCTTAACAAATTGGATAGGCTTAGAACCACCTTTAGACCTCTATAATTATTTTTCTTTAAGCTTAGATCCTTTGTTTCCAACTCCTCCAGAATGGGAGAACCGTAGAAAAGCTTCAAGAAATGTTCATAATATATGAAAGTAACAGATTTCAAGTGGAGAACTTTGAGCAAGGGAAGATTAACTTGTGGAACTTGGTCCAATGTTAACCTCCTCAATTTGAGAACTGTCAAGGTTTTGGTAGTTAGAACAAAAGTAGGAAACATAGTTATGACGTAATGATCTGTGTGGAATAGATCGATGCTTAGGTTTTGAACTCCTCGTTGAACTGCAGTAGAAACAAAATCGTGGATATCACTGTTACAGTACCGGAGGTGGCGACATTTGAGATGGAGTGAGAGGATGGGTAGAGTGTTATCACGAGCGGCCACGAAGGAGTAGAAGAATTTCCGAAAGGTGGAAGGGTCTGGAAAGGGTTTGTCTTCCAAGTTGAGTATGAGTTGTGCGATCCAGAGAGGTTTCCACCTTTTTGAAAGGATGGTTGTGGCGGCGGCGTCTTTCATCGGAAGAAAGGAAATAATATGATGAAGAAGTGCGTCCGGAAGACAGCTGATTCTGTCTTTCCGTCGATGCCTCCGCTGCGGAATTCCGGTGCCGGGTGAGGAAAGGATCGGTTTCCGTCGAATTCGAAAAAATCGCAGCCGCCGTGACATGGCGGTGGTCGGTGAGAATTAGGGCCACGAAAACAGTAAGTGTTGAAATGAATGAAAAATGGGGTCGCAACAACAAAAAAAAAAACAAAATAAAAGAGTAAATAGGAAATTACACTTTAAAATTGTAAGTTTATCGATTACTTTTCAAATTAACAAAACTTGAATTACCTCTTGAAATCGTACAACGTTAATCAATTTACCCCCTCCGTTATTTTCTGTTAGTCAACATGACGTTTGCAAATACTCTCTGAATTTCATGAATTTGATAAATGGGTTTGATTGTGAGTTAGATGGTGGTGGTGGTGTTTATTCCATATTTAAGAATATGATTTTATGGTTTTGAGAAGTTGAAATGATGAATTTTTGAAAGAAAAAAAATTGGATTTCTTTCTAGGTTTAAATATGTTTTTGTTCAAGTAATTTGGGCGTGCTTTGATTTTCGTCCCAAAAAAAAAATTGAAAAACATCCCTTCAAAATATTTTTTGTTTTAAAAAGGTCTCTGGCCCCACCAAAACGCTGAAGTGGCATGGTTTTGGCCACCTGACAATTGTTGACTATGCAACTTTTGTCACGTAGCGCTGACGTGGCATGCCACATAATATTCAATTTTAAAAAACATTTTTAAAATTCTAAAAATTGTTTTTTGAAATTAAAAAATCTAAAAATAATTTTAAAAAACAAAAATTAAAAAAATTTCCGATTATATAATTTTAAAAAGGATAAAACTTACATACAGTACCCTAAGCACTGTTGGTACTATTCTCGAATAAAAATTAGACATGTATCCAATACATTCCAACTCGTCTAACGCTGTGAGTGTTCGGTTACTAAAACAACAATCTGAAAAGAAAAAAAATACATAGGACTGAACCTTAAATTAGAAGAAGCTTAACCGACTCAATGTGAAAACGGTGGGCATGTGATAGAAGAGTGAGAGAGGATATTTGCGGAAGTGGATCATTCCAAAAACTGAACGACGTTCTGACCGTAAACTCCACAGCAACGACGGTAATTTATTATTTTTTAAGATTTCAAGTTATCATATGAAACAAACCATTCTCAAGAGGAGGAAAGAAGAGAAATCTTGTAGAGAACCTTTTTTTTCCAACGGTTGTATCAAAGGAGAGTAAAAGAGCAGAGGATCTTCCAACTATTTTTGACTCAGATAAATTCCACAAAAGAAAAAGGAATATTGTTTTATTCTTGCTCTCTAATTCAATTGGATTCGATGATGAAAACAGTGGGTGAAACTTGAAAGAAAGTCTTACTTATTCCAATCTTAATTTGAATTGAAACAGAAGGTGTGTGCATAGTTTTAAAACTCGGCTCGGTCATCGACTCGGTAGGGGTACTGGGTAACTGAGTTAATGGTCGAACCACTGAATCACTGGTTGAACCGCATGACTGAATCGGATTAAACCGAATAACTCGGTTAGATGACTCGGTCTTAAGACTAATTTTTTTATACATATTTAACCAAATTAAATTGGATTGAATAGATGACTCGACCACTTAAAAACTAAAAAAAAATACATGTAATATGTATATTAATATCTATATAGCTATACTTTGTTGACATGAAATAAATTTTGTTTTGCACACATATTAATATTAATATAATATCTAGATTTTCTAAAAAAATATACGATGTTATACTAATATTATTGTGTAAATATTATATTTAATAATAATGGT
>Ga0315914_1000482_pt1 | contig 50191 bp, 23 predicted proteins | sample MpolenodulesMG_FD_203920 | JGI IMG/M metagenome (GOLD analysis project Ga0315914, IMG submission 203920) | Medicago polymorpha root nodule microbial communities from Los Angeles, California, United States - elongated nodules | ecosystem: Host-associated > Plants > Roots > Nodule | place: USA...
TTTGTGCCACGTCAGCTCTGAGGGTTAGACCGCCTTACTCGCCTCGCAAGTAAACTTACTCGCCATGGCCAGTAAACTGGTAATTCTGCCTATTTTGTTCCTTTGATCTTCGAAAAGTTGTCATTTGTATTTCTTCATGTTTTCTTGCTTCTAGAGTGTCCAGGCATGTATTTTCCTACAAAGAGTTGGCGTTAGATGTGAAAAGCATAATTGAGTGATTCTTCAGTATTTGTGAGCTTTTCGCAGGATAACTTGCAAACCAAGCAATCAAAGTGCCTAAAATGTACAGTCTATTTAACTCCTTTTTGACACTTATCAATAAAGACCAATGTCGACATTATGAGACCCATCGTGTAACCACACACCAATAGCTCTCTAGCCATAACTTCATGGAACTCCGCATCCTAGCATATAAAAAGGACTCTTTGCGTCCTCACAATGTACGATTTACTCTAACTCTTACCTCTCGCTCTCGCTCTCATATTGACTTGAGTGTTAGTGTTTGCAGTTATTGTCAACTCGCAAATAACAAATCAACATATGTTTGATACAAATGATTTTAAAACTAGTGGAAAAATCGTGATTAGTATGTTTCGTACCTTATAAAAAAAACATACAATCTTTTATTTATCAATGCTCTAAAACCAAAGCAATATTGGTATCATGTTTTTATGAACTTCATGTTGTATGACCATTAAGTCCATAGAAAATCTTCTGCTTATAAAAAAAGTCTAAAGAAAATCTTTTGTATGACCACGCGGGACACAATGCTCTAATTGTCAACTTTCATCCAGTCAAATGCAATGCATATTGGGACCATACCAGCTCATTACAAAGTTATACATTGAAAAGTCAACAAAGAACCAACACAAAGATTCTATGTATAGCTGTTACAGTGAGCGTTGACATTGACCACTTTCACTAGTTGAGTTTTTTTTGGCAATACTTTCATTAGTGGAGTGGAGTGGAGCTTTTCCTTATATGACCAAGGAAGAAGGTTTCTCTTCTCTATACATAAAATCAAAATTCCAATTTTGCAATATGTGTCAAGCACTGGCAATATGTAATGATCAAAATCAAGAATTTGATACTACACAAAAATATGAAGAAGAAATTAAAAGTATTTTAGCAGCCAGACAAAATGACATCAACTTTTTCACATAGTCTAATGGAGTGTCCACAAATCCAAGTGATTCTTTAAGAAGTGGATGGTTACATAAATTCTTTCATTAGCACAAAGATTTCTTTTTTTCTTCTTTTGATGGCGGTGTGCTTTTACTCCTAACATGGACATCATTCTAAGTTTGGCCCAGCCAATGTTGTGTTTGTACTAAAGAATATTCTATTCCAATGGCCAATTAAGTCTTGGCAGATATATGTGATACTATTAGATAAGAATCCTTAAGATTTAAAAGGACCCTTTTGACAACATAGTTCACAACTACTTTCCTTTCTAATCATCATTCCTTGCTCCTAATGGTTCTAATTATAATCATTAAACACTGAAGTTATGCATATCTATCTAACTTCAAAGATTAACCAATACATGGTGGGGTCTGCGGTACGCAACTATCGATACATAAATAGTCGAAAATTAAAGTCAAGGTGGTAGGACGAATGGACAAAATACTCCAAACGACCGGTTTCAAAGTGAGGACTATTTTACTGGTTGAATTGTCGGTTAACCGAAGCATGACAGTCAAAGTGAAGTTCATAAAAACAAGGTAAGGATATCCGAACTAAGATAAGAGTGCTAGATCATTATCTGAACTAAGCTTAAGTTGTTGACATATGTTATTAGTGTTGGAAAGAACTAGAAGCAAACTAATATTATTGAATCTTAACAAAGAACATTAACAATATCAATCAGTCAAAATCACAATCTCATACCGGACACACTGAAATCTTTATAGTAAAGCTCATTTTAACTTTACCATTTTGAACGGTTGATAAAATTGAATGAGACATCTTGCACAAGCTTTGCCCCCAAGAGATAAGCTCCTTTGAGAAAATCACTTTATTTTCTTATGTATCATTGTCCTTTTTTCACCTAGATTTAGTTGTAGATTTTGACAAAACTACCATGAAATGAATAGTTTCTTTTGTCATTTTCTCACCCCCCAAAATATTGATAGTTTCCAAACCAATAATAGAATTTAAGGAAAACTTGACAGCTCACACTTGAAAATATCCAAGATATATTTCTTACCATTAGTTTCATATAATTCCTCTGCAGCTACTATAACTTTATGCTTCATTGATTCATTATTCTGTATCAATGACTCAGGTTCACATAATTGTTTGAGCCACATTATTTTCAAGAAAAAGGATGATTGCTAACTACGATGGGGAAAAAACTAAGACAAATGCATAAACAAAAAAGGAAAAAAAATTATGTTAAACTTGACTTGTGTCAAATAATTGCAGCTATACTTTTACAGTTGATAATTTATGTCCATCCAATTTGTACTACATACTGTTAGGTTCAAGTCTTGTAGCAATCACTATCATTATTGGGTACTTATTTTGCCTTCTCCACTCACTAAATGACATAAAGAAAAGCTCCACATACTCCTCACTCATAGAGTTGACCCAAAAAATAAAATAAGTTGAAACTTGTAACGTTTGTTTTAAACTTTATTTTATAATGTTGTATCCAGAATGTTCTTTTAGGATATGAATGAATCTTCGAGTCCAACACCGACACTAGACCTACAGACATCGTGACATGATTAGCGTCCAAAATATAGGACATTAGACACGTAAATGGGATCCGAATCCACGACTCTCACAAAATGAATACTAACAACCAGAGGAATTTAGTCACAATGCAATTCATACAAAAATAATCTTGTGATAGGAAGATGAATCATGTTTCTTAAAATAAGAGTTAAGTCCTATGTTAACGAGTCTCACAAACAAACTTAGGAGCATATCAGAAGTGTCGAGCCATTGTTTCTGAGAGAAGTTCAAGCTAAAAAAAGTTATTACTGTTATGGGAATCTAATTAAGGTTTATTGATAAATATTCATGCACCTTAACAATATACCATCATGTGAGGGTGGAAAAAAACTTAGGATAAAGGCAACTGATAATCAAAAAGACATGAGTGGGGATGGATGATTAACCTCTACTGTATAAATTCCCTAAAACAGTATTAAATTCTGCTGAGTTAAACTGATAACCAAGCTTTAAGGGCCCCTTTTTCTGTTCTAAATAGTCATGCTTGACAAAACCTCCTTTGTTTGTGCTCCCAAGTCCATGGACTACACTCACTAAGTGTGTGTGACCATTCATTGGTAGCACATTATCATATAATCCACATTATACTAAAGGACTATTTTTCATGAATTATATCAAGCATCCAATTTATGTTAACTGAGTGTAAAAGTACAGAAGATTTCAAGACAGCTTACACGTGTGTGACTGTGTCACTAAATGGTATATCTAATTTCACCCATCCATTTTCTGTCCCCACAAAGCATAATTTTTCTTCTTCATACATTAAGCATATCTATTTCCATCTCCACAACCCCATCAAATCACATCTATGTTTGTGTGTGTGTGTGTGTGTATATATATATATGTATGACTGCTACATATATTAGCCACTTTATCACCATAAGTAGAATTCTACTTGTATTATTCACTTTGTCTTAAAAGCCAGCATCTTCAAAATAATTTTAAGCTAGAGTTTTTTCACTAGAATCCCGTTCACTCTATTTTTCAAAAATCATTTACTTCATTTGGAACTTCGGTATAAACACGAATGCTATAAGAAAGTGAAAAAATATGGAAGCTGTTAAGCTAGCATCAAGTGATCCGAGCGAAACAAGAGACGCTTACAAAGTTGCTTACATAATCCATTTCTTGCTTGGAGCTGGAAACTTGTTACCTTGGAATGCATTTATCACAGCAGTTGATTACTTCGCGTACTTATATCCAACTAACCACATTGAAAAGGTTTTCGCTGTGGCTTATATGGTTTCATCTGTGCTTGTACTTCTTGTGATGATGAGTTGGGGAGGTTGGAGTAAAACAACACTGAGGTTGAGAATGAACTTAGGATTTTCAATGTTTGTTATGTCTCTCATGGTAGCTCCTGTCATTGATTGGGCCTCGAGTAGGGACGAGATGAAAGAGAGGCCAAGTGGTGCTTATGGCATGACAGTTGCAGCTGTTGTAATATGTGGTTTAGCAGATGGCGTGGTTGGTGGAAGTTTGATAGGATCAGCAGGAAGGCTTCCAAAACAGTATATGCAAGCTGTTTTTGCTGGAACTGCTTCCTCAGGTAAAATTACAAGGCAATTATTTTATATGTTCCCTCATAGTTGATCGATTTTATTTTCGTTTTTACATTACTATCTACAACAATGTTATTAAATAGCAGCTACAACGGCGGTATAGCGCATTTGCATACTCAAATTTGAACAAATTGATACACTGGTTAGAAATGTTGTTAATAGCGGCTATAGCAGCGCTAGCTATAGCACTGTTGCGTAGCAGAATTTGAACAAACTTCTATTTTCTGCGATATTCAATTGACAACACTCATACAAGAGGCAAATCTTGTTTTCCTTATTTGAGCAAATTCTAAGGAATATAAAAAACTTTGCCTAAGATGTAGCATACATGAAATAAATCAATTTTAAACCATACCACAATGAGTATTTTATTCTTTTTAGTATATACACAAGCAATTGGAGGTTAAGAGAGAAAAAGGAAAGTAGATTCTAGATCATGGACAGATCCACAGCTACCATTATGGGGGCATTTGTCTTTTTAATGAAGGATGGGGGCATTTATCTTGGTATATACAATATATTATACTATTATATATCATATATTTGATTCTACACTCCCACTTGAATTTATACATGAGTATTGTTCCTGCAACTGAAAATTTCTAGATCCGTCATTGTAACAAAAAAATTACTTGACAATTTACTGTTTGTGTATTTAGCATATTCTCTCATGTAAATAATCCTATATATCTAGCAAAACTATGCTACACACAACTTACAGAATTTTGAAGCTGTGATAGATCTTTATATTTGAACATTGATTCTATAACACAGCTATTTTCCAAATTGAATTTTAAAGACATACACCGTAAATATTAAAATTGGAATTTAGATAAATTCAAATTACATGAATATTATGAAGCTGAATGAAATCAATTAAATTAAAAGGCTTATTATACAATAAAAAATAATAAAGTATACATACAAGGAAGCACAGTAGATTGTTTTTAGAGAAAAACATGTTAGTGCTCATCTTTCCGCTAGTATGTTCAGAGAGATAGTTCGATTGCAACTTTGAAACTCGGTTGCTCTGTCAAACTTTGTTCTCATATTAATAAAACCCTTTTGTGGTTGACAGGTATTATAATTTCAATCTTGAGGATAATAACCAAAGCATCACTACCTCAAACCCCAAAGGGTCTCAAAATAAGTGCTCACTTGTACTTTATGGTAGCCATAGTTTTCCTCCTATGTTGCATTGTCTTTAGCAACTTGCAGCACAAGTTACCTGTGATGCAGCAGTATCATCAGAGTCTACTTCAGGAGAGTCCCTTATGTTCAGGGACAAAGTTTTGTGCAGTGGCAGGGAAAATTAAGGGACCAGCTTTTGGAATTTTCATAATCTATATAGTAACTCTATCTATTTTCCCAGGATTTATAGCTGAAGATCTTGAATCCAAGGCTCTTAAGGATTGGTATCCTATTATATTGATTACAGTTTATAATTTAGCTGATCTTATGGGAAAATCTTTAACTGCTTTCTATGTTCCACAATGTATCAAAAGGGCCATAGGTGCTGCCACAGCAAGACTATTATTCTATCCACTTTTTATAGTTTGTCTTCATGGACCAAATTGGTTGAAAACAGAAGTGCCAATGATGGTTCTTACATTTCTGCTTGGATTTACCAATGGATATCTTACTAGTGTTCTTATGATTCTAACTCCTAAGTCAGTGCATTCCTCAGAATCAGAGTTATCTGCTATTGTGATGACTGCGTTCCTCGGATTCGGCTTGGTTGGTGGTTCTGTTCTAGGTTGGTTCTGGATACTGTGAAGGCTTGTTTAGTTCAGGTGCAATAAAATGAGCAGAAGAAAGTAGCATTCATTGTAGCTTAATTTCCTCAAGTAGATTGTTTCTATATTAGTTGTCTAATGTTTTGAGCGCCAAATCATGAGAAGTGTGGACATTGTTAGGAAACTTCTAGGCTTGTAAAATATATATATAATGTAATGAATCTATAAACTGGGAATGAAATTTATGATCTGTGTCAATAGAAATAATATACTGTTGGGATAAATGCATACATGTTTTCTATCTAACTGTGGACAATGCCTTATAAAATCATGTGAGCTAACTTAATCTATAGACACCAAAGAAGTTTGAGAGAGGACAATGGTACAAATCCAAAAACAACAGTTATATGAAAAGTAAATAATGTTTCCACTCCTTCATCACCACCTCACAATGCAAGAAAATATGAGCGGAAATTTCCTCACCACCCCCACAAAAGCACATTCGGAACCAATAAATCAAACACCAAGTTATAAGCCGATTCCACTGAAAAGATTTGCTTTTCCTCCACATTCCAACACCACACATCTTCCCCTTCCATTGGCTTTCAAAACTCCCAAAAGTCCGTCTAAAACATCGTTTTCCCACACAAAATATTACAGTTAAAGTAACTTCTTATAATTATTATTCTTGGTTTATATAATTCAGGTCCACTTAATAATTTAGAGTTTAGACACATGGATTGCATCAAATCTCCAGTTTTTCTCTTCCTTCGAAAGAATAAAAAAGAAGACAGCCTCCCAAACGGTTTTGTCATAATCATGATTATTAAAATCGCAAGTAGACCTGTACGAATTTACGAGCTTAAGAGAGAAAAACTAGTAGAATCATGCATAGAATCATTTTTAAGTTAAACTCGAATATTCAATAGACTCGTATATGATTCACAATTGATATTGTTAAAATCTCTGGTGGAGATTATGGGAATAAAATTTTGGCTATTTTCACACATCCACCAAAGAAACACCTAAAAACAGTATAACATGTTTTAAGCTCTGGTATCACACATCGAAGCAATGGACACTCTCATTAGAAAAAATAATAACAACAAAATAGTCTGAAAAAACTGATTTGCTATTACCAAGCTCTTGGTTAAAGATAGCCTTAAAGCTTCTATTTTAAAGGTTGAATCCGCAGTGGTCGGATTAGTGTCATAAAATAAATCTAAGGTGATAGAGGCAATGTTGACAAATACATTAGTTTTTTTTTTTGAGGGGACAAATACATTATGTGGTGTTTTTGATTATTGATTGGCTTTATTTAATTAACACAATATGTTCTGAGGAGATGTGAGACAAGATGTTCAAGAATGTAGTGCATCTTCTAGGCTCAAAGTGGTGTGTCATATTTCTCGCATATTTTTAGAAACGTCATTTGTTCTCTTGTGCACAAGTTACGTTGTGTTTCTAGAAGATTATTCGTTGTCGGTTTAAGTTGCCGTGCACTTCAAGTTATTTTTAAGATAGATTTGTTTCAAATATATCGTGTGCTTCTAGACTATTGGTGCCGAAAATAAATTTATGGACAACTGATGTGTTTAGCCCGTTGAAGAAAAAGCCCATGCAAATGAATAACTTTATAAGGAGACTCAATCTTAGCTACAACTAACAAAGTTAAGATTAGAAGAACTGAGTATTAGGGTTTTGTATTTGTTTTGTACACCACTCTAGCGCAGCTATTGATCAATCAAAAGGCTTAGAGTTGATTTGTTTTAGTTGAGTTGTAATTCATATGTTTGTACACCACTCTAGTGATTCTACTAATTATCAAAAGCATAGAGTTTGTTTGTTTTAGTGGAGTTGTAATCCACCATTTTTAAATTGTGATTGAATCAATCACTGGGGTTAGTGAGAGGGGTTTCTCATATTTAGGGGAAGACCTAGATAGAAATACACATGTAGTATTAGGTGAAGATACATTGAACAATGTTTGTTCATATAAGACTAGGAACTAATACTATTGATAATGGATTTCCTTTATTAGGTGGATGCCTCCGAGTGTAGGTGATGTTGCACAAAACTAGGTTACCAATTCTTTGTGTTCTCCTTTATTGTTTTATGTTTATTTACTGTGATTCGTTATTTTATTATCAGTATGTTATACATGTTGTCACAGACATTGTGTCTAACATTTGTCCTACGTGAACGGAAATTTTGCATTAGTTAAATTTACTCTCTAAATTCATTTAATAATTGATGTATTTAACTTATTATATTAACTATATACATGATTTAATTTAAAAAGTGATTGTTTTGTTTATAATAATGATGTGTGTCATTTTTATAAAATTCCTTTTCACTTTTTCTTTGTTCTCTAATCCAAGACATTTTATATACATTAATAATTTTTTACAAATTTTCTCCTATTCAATTTATTATTTAAAAATGTAAATTCATTTTCTATCTCACATTAATAATTATAGAGGTAAATATATAAAATAAACACGCATTATGAATAAAAAAAAATTACAAACATATAACATATTACATGCAATGTCTTAAAATAAAATAAGAAAATAGATTATGTTAACAACTTTTTTAATACCATGCATTTTTATTAGAGCTTTATATAATAAAAGACGGTATAGGCACTTAAAAAAAACGGTATAGTATATTTCATGCGACCACACCTAATACACGTTCGAATTTTGAGTTGTCCCTACGTTATGCCAGCTGACAAAAATAAAAATCAAAAGCCATCATCTAATATATACACGTGTGAATACAATAACTCAAAAAATATGCAAGACTACAAGTAATGTATATCACTACTCCTATCCAAGCATAATACAGCTCTACACAACAAGCATGCTTCTACCCGTCAAAAAAATAAAAAATAAACAAGCATATGCTACTAGATGATAGAGATTCAATTAGTTTTTTTTTTTTGGGTCGAGAAAAAAAGAGAAAGTTTTATTCCTGTATACACGTTACAGCATTTGACCATAAGGGCAACAAAAACCATTAATACAGTTGTTTTCATCTGTCAAAAAATTACTTAAAGGACAGAAGATATCGTAATATGATCTCTAAATTTCACCATTTTATATACTTTGTCTTGTTGTTATTCAGGTGGAAGTATTAATTTTAAATCCTTGTCTCTAATGTCTCACTCAATACATCACTCGACTTTTCAAACAGAATTATATTACGTAATATTAAACATGCATTTTTTTTAGGAAATAAACATGCATTTTATTGTTGGCTCATAAATGTGTTTTGTAAGAACCTCCAAAAATAATGTAAAAGGATAAGGATTTAACCTTAGTGTTTGAGAAAATATTTTGTGGCTTCACTCCACGTCTTCACACTAATTGAAATTTAGGCAAATCCTAACATTTTTCATCTTTGAGGCTTTTAAAAAAATCTTTCTCCTTGAGGAAAAAAAAAATCTCTCTAAATACCTTATCATATGCGCCTTTTCCATATCAATAAAAAATAAGGGTAAGTCTTTTTTATCATTTGATTGCTGTTTCATCACACGTAGGAAGGTATATTTGCTTTCATGATCAACCTTTCTAACATAAAATCAATTGATTATCAATAACTAAAGTTAATTTTCTTACTCTAAGCTTAGTCACTCTCTCTTATAACTTCATTGTATAGCCTATAAGTTTAATCTATCTATCTATCATTTACATAATGTTATAGATCAACCTTGTTCTTATTATTTGCTAAAAAAAAAAAAAAACCTTTGCTCTTATTATTTGAACTTTTTTTCCACTCGTTCAATATTCTGTTCGACCTTATCGTTAATAAAAGCTTTGAGCCAATCAATGTTTCAATCTTCAAAGACTTTTTCATACCCCAACTATCTCTTGTTCTTGACTCACATGATAGAAGGTATAATATAAGTTCTTCTCTCTAATCTCCAACCTATTAGAATCTAATAAGAACTTGTATCATTCATCTTTAATACTATATTTCACTTGATTCAAGCCTTTTGTCATTCTTCCCCTCCCCTTAATAAGTCTATAGATAGATTTTTGTCCCTCGTTGATATCTAAGGATTGATATAACATGTCAAAAGTTTCGGTACTAGCTTCATCCACCGCCTTTTTGTTATCATTGTCAACTTCACTAAATTTATCGCAACTTTCGGCATTTTTACACCTTGATTATGGTGTCTATGTCAATAAAAAAATACATCCTTCTTTCCCCTGACTTTCTTTTCAACCAAACAAATGCAAGAAAGTTCTACCTTGCTTTCCTTCAATTTCCACCCTTACAAAACACCAAGTATCTTTATTCCAAACATAATACAGCTATACACAAGCATGCTACTAGAAGATAGAGGTTTGAATTTGACAATTCAATTCAATCAAAAGTAAAATCCCCCATCTTTTATTCCTGTATATACGATTCAACATTGATTGATGACAAGACGAACAAAGACCATTATTACAGCTCGGCCAAAAGGTTAATTAAGATATTAATAATTAATATTAACAAGGTTAGCAATTTAGGGCAAAATCAAAAGCTAAGATATCCAAAAGATATCCGTTTAGTGGCTCAATGTGATTTCGGCAAATTCATGCATTTAGGAAGCAGCAGCTAACTGCGGTGGATGTGATGGAGCAGCTCCATTAAAGAAACCAAAAGATTTTTCAGCTTCTTCTTCTTCTTCTTCTTCTTCTTCTTCTTCTTCTTCTTCTTCGTCTTCTTCATCAGCATCCCACAGAAAATGTGCATATGATGCTAAAACATAACTGTAACAACAACAAAAGAATCATTTTATTAATTCATTATAATTCAAATAACCCAGCCTAATCAAACTTTGCTTGAAATGAATTATTTTATTACCAGTCATCAGGAGCTGCTTTAACAGCTTGATCAAAATACGTCTCAGCACGAGGAGCATCCTTATGACATTCCCATATCAAATCTGCGTAAAGTGATAGAACGTTACCATCGTTTGGATTTGCTAAAATCGCTCTTCCACAATACTCTTCAGCTTTCACATAGTCCTTACGAACCTATAATCATTCCAAATAACCAAATCAATATAAATTAATACAAATTAACATCCTAAAATAGTAATTAAGACATAAACAAACTTTGACGTTCTTTGAAGATCTGAGTACCTCTTTCAAGTACTTTGCGTAATTGCCAAGAAAAAGTGGATTTCCAGGATTTGCTTCAATCATTGTACGGTAATACAAATCGGTGCTATCATTTCCGTGATTTGAATCACCGAATCTTGAAACTCCACCGTCGTTTTTGTCAAATCCACCACCACCTCCTTCTTCAACCAAAACAAGCATCGAACCACCGTCTCTGGCATCGACTTCACTCTGGCTTTCTTCCAACTCGGTTAAAGAACAAAGCGCAGAACTAAACGACGCCGTTCTGGAACGAGCACCGAAAGTTCCGGTTCTGCTCTCCTCTTCATCCTCATCGAACTGACGGCGGTGGAGAGACTTCCGATTCAACGGCGATGAGAGATCGGTTTCTGACAGTGCACGAGTCATTTTGCTCACTGAACCGGAAATCGGTGACCGTGAATTCGACATCGATGATGAAGCAGAGAGAGTAACAGATCTAGATTTCGGAATTCGGTGAAGGAATTCAGGTTCAGGAGATGAATCTTTTGAATTTGTGTGTGGAATCCATGGATTCATCACCGGCGTTGAAGAACTTCTTAGAAGCATTGTTGTGAGTTTGGTTATGGCGATGAATCTGGTTTTGTTATTCACTCTTGAAACCCTAAAAATCAAAGAGAGATTTTTCGAACTCACTCACAGAGGTTTAGGTTAGAGAAGAACTAAAATGGCAATAGAGTTTTATAGAAGAAGATATAACTTGATCTTGGCCGTTGATTTTTTTTGGCTCCAATCATGAGCGTGTCACGTGAAATGGGACCCATGTATGAGATTTGAAGCCGTTAGATGGATATGAACGGTGGAGATGAACGGATTCGCTTTCGTTTCCCGCGTGATAGAAAAAAAATCATAAAAAATCAAGAGCTGGTTGTTGAAGAGGAGAGAGAATGTAGATAGATTTTTTAAGGGTGACGGCTGAGGCTGTAAATCGTTGAGGTCACATTCAAATGGGGTTTGGACAAAAGTTTATGGGTTTTTGCTTAGCACCGCCCGTGGAGATTCTTTTGGGTCCCTTTGAGGGTATTTATGTCATTGAATTCATGATATGATATCAGCAAGCAGTATTACTCTGTTTCTGTGCGCCTGACACTTCAGGGGGATTCCATGTTCTAGGCAGTTGGTTTCTTTTTTCTTCCAAAATAAATGATGGGTGATGATAACTTGTATCGATACAAGTTAAGAAATTTTGTGCATTTAATTTATTAAAAAGTTAAAATTAAATATAATGCACACATATTAATAAACTATTTTCATATTTTATTTATTAACTTGTGTTTTTATGACACAAGTTAACATTTTCCATATATAGAGGTAAATATTACAAGAAGGAAATTTTGTGCATTCAATTCATTAAAAAGTTAAAATTAAATATAATGCACACATATCAATAAACTATTTCCATATTTTATTCATTAACTTATGCTTTTAGGGCACAACTTAGCATTTCTCATATATAAAGTTAACTATCTCATCTCATAACAACGGATAACACACGAGTGACATTGTGGTTGGTGATATTGGTGACATTGATCAATCACAATATCACAAATAGCTTTTTTCTTTCTCTTTTACAAGTTTTTTTTTGTTTTTTTACCCTTGTGACATTGTGGTTTGTCAACGTCACCAACCACATGTCACCCAAGTATTACTAAGTTTTTTTGGTTCATTTCACATTTACAAGTGAGTTGTGAGTTTGGAAAATGATAACATGTATTCTTAACTTATGTCCTTGAGATCCAAGGTAACATGACCCTTTCAGTTTATGTAAGTTACGTGAACTCAATTTAGATATTGTACGTATACTTGATTGATGTATTTCTCTAAAGTAAGATGCTATCAAGTGTGCTTAAGATATTAAGATATTGTTTAATTGAAAATTATACAGTTATGACTTTTACTTTAAAATTTGAATTTTGAGTGAAATTCATAAACTTAGATTAGGTACATCTACAAATGCAATTTTGATATTATCATTACAAATCATATATACTTTTAAAGCTATTTTGGTTTAGCGAAAAAGAGGAGAGTGAATAGATTTTAATGGAGAGGGAGAAAAAGAAATATAGTTGTTGGTTCAAAAGAAGATAGAAGAGGCAAACGAGTAAATCTTAGTAAAAATATGTTTAAATCAAAGAGAAGGGATAAATCAAAGGGGAGGGAAGAAGTTTTAAATGATTCAATAGTGTTTTTAGTCACCCTTTCATCATCTCATTCCCTTCAAATCCCCCAATCTAAGGGGAAACGAAAAGCGAATTAAAATGAGTTTTGATTCCCTCCTCTCCCTTTCTTGAAAATTGCATCAAATATAAATGATTTAAAATAGTATTTGTTTGCATCTACTTTCAACCAAACAGACCGGAAAAATGATAAGAACGATGAATTTTTACCAAAAAATACATGAATGATGATTTGTGATTAGTCGATCGGATAAACAATTCTTATAATAACATTATACATTGCATTAAGGTTAATCTAAATATATGTTTAATAGTACTTGATCTTAATTAATTTCTTTTGGCAACAATATCTCAGTAATTTTTAATTAGCCATTCTTGTCCTTTTGTTTTTTATTTTTGAAAATTTAGTTATATCTTTACAAATTATGCATTATTGGTTCATCTATATGGGTGTTATCCAATCGTTAGTGAAGGATGTTGACGTGCCAATAAATGGATGGTGTTAGTGTAGCATTAGGTCCATTTAGCATATGGGTGTTTTTAACCAATCCAGTTTGATATTTTTTAATTAAAGGGAAAGGAAAAAAGTAATAATGGAAAAAATAAATAATTACAACTTTTCTATTTTTATTTCTTGTCCCTTTATACAAGGTCTCTTTCAAATTTTCACATTGCAATATACCTTTAATTATGTTACAACTTATTCTTTAACTCGTGATAAATACTAATGAAAATAATTTTTTTTAAGAAGCTAAAATTAAATATATACCACAAAAGGGCCTTCCGAACGCAAGATGCACCAAAGAAGAAACACCCAAGTCAAAACATGGTAAAGATAATAACTACAGTAATTACAAGGCTATTGTCGGTATCCATAGAACCTAAACAACAGTCACTAGATCTTAGCTAATGCCTATAACGGTGAACGGATTAAGCCACCAACCGTAATAATTAAAAGCAAGAGAGGTAAATTTTACCCTCAACCACCTGTAAGTTACCGACAAAATTATTAATAATCAACAATTAATGAAAATATTAATAATCATCTCTAATGTATGACAAAATTGCAAAACAACATCAACAATTAATACAACTACTAGTACTGACTTTCTTTAACTCGTGATAAATACTGTTTAATTAAATTAAAATAAAGATTTTAATTAATATTTTTTTAGGGGACATTTTAATTAATGTTGATAGAAAATGTATTTCAGGTAACATATATTATCAAGGGAAATTCTATGGTGAAGTCGTGAAAATGACTTTTCTGATGAAGTTAACACTATAATATCAAAAGTGTAGTGAATAATACCCCACTGTTTGTAACATCAAAAGTTCAGTCCCCATAGTATCATCAATTCATCAGATTAACAAGACTACACTTAATCTAATTTTATCCTACCTTGTTTTAAGTGTAACACCCCACAAAGTATAACACTTAAGACTATCACATAATATCATCAAATCTATTTGCATGTTAAAGATGCCAACGATAAAATAGTACCCGTAAGTCCAAGATGTTGCAAGCATTACTAGATGAATTACTATTGATCATTAATCAGTAATCAACAATTTAAAAATGAATCAAACCTTAAAATCAAAATTAACTTTTTCAAAAAAGTCAGTTTTCTGACTGTACCATAGAAGCTCCCTATTATTAATTTTTGACAAAAGGTAACATAAATTATGTTTATCTATTTAGTTTTCTTTTTATTTCGTTTAAGGGTGTCTTTGTCCTTTAAAAGCAATTACATTACTCTCTCTCTTCTATCTCTCTTATATTTCACTTCTATCAACACAATCCATCAAATCTACTCTATTTCTCACTTCTTTCTCTCTTCCTATATTCTCTCTTACCTATTTCTCTCTTCACAACTTCTCTTTCAAACCAAACACACCCTTAGCGAATTGGCTTCTTCAGGGTTAAGCTTTGCCAACTCAGGAATCACCTATTGAGCTGCCCTGGATTTGTTAAGCGAATGGTACGCTCGCTTAGCAAATTTGCCTTATTTTTTTCATCAAATTAACCTGGTTGCTTTTGACTCGCTTAACGAAGAATTTGACGGAGGGAGTAAATTGATTAACATTGTGCAATTTCAAACGGTTAATTGAAGTTTTGTTAATTTCAAGGGGGTAATTGACGAAACTTACAATTTCAGGGGGTAATTGCTTATTTACTCGTTTTTTTAGGTTTAAATGTGTGTTTAGTCCCTGCACGACTCAATTTTGGTTTTGGTCCCTGCACTTTTTTTTGTTTGGCATTGGTCCCTGCATTTTATAAAACTTTTTGGCATTAGTCCTTCTGTTAAGTATATGTTAAAAAAAAACCAAAATTAACGGTGTGCCACGTGGACCAATCATGACACGCCACGTGGCACACTAAAAGACAAAAAAATCAACTTTTTAATTATTATTTTATTCTTTATTTTTTAACTTAAAAATATCATTAGTCCCTGCACTTTCAACATTTTTTTTTATATTAGTCCCTACACTTTGGTATTGGTCTCTGATTTTATTTTTATTTTTTTGAAAAAACATTCAATGAAATTATTATGTTTTATTATTGTTTTGTTCATTATTTTTATTGAGAATAATCATAAAATAAAGTAAAATCAGAAAAATATTTTTAAAAAAATAAGAAAGTTTAATAAAACTTAACTTGAAAAATAACAAACGTAAAACATTATATTTTGCCTACCAGTCACGATTTTACTTGTAATAAGTAAGTTTAATAAAATCCCCGTGAGCTTAGCTCAGTTGGTAGGGATATTACATATTATATGTAGGGGCCGGGGTTCGAACCTCGGACACCCCACTTCTTCACATTAAAATGTGTGAGCTTTAGCCACTAGACTACTTGAGCCAAAAAAAAAAGTAAGTTAATAAATATAAATGTTGTTAACACAATCTGTACTCTAATAATATATTTTAGTTACAAAAATAGAATTTCTAAGATAAGTAGGATATTTATCACTACACATTTGTACTCCACATTGGAATTATTACACCTTTTTTTACTCTAAAAGAAGTTTATTTATTATATAAAAAGTAGTAGAGATAAGTAAGATATTTATTCCTCTTTTAAAAAAACAAGCTAAGATTTTTTTTTTTGTTGAGAGAACAAGCTAAGATATTTATTGTCAAATAAAAGGTATAAGTAAGATATTTTGCTCTTTAAAAAGATTTTTTTAAAAAATTATTAAGCTTTAATCAAATTTTTTTAAAATATTTTTTTGTTTTTTTAATGATTATTCCAATAAAAATAATGAACAAAACAATAATAAAAGATAATAATTTCATTGAATGTTTTTTTTAAAAAAATAAAAAAAATTCAGGGATCAATACCAAAATGCAGGGACTAATATTAAAAAATGTTGAAAGTGCAGGACTAATGATATTTTTAAGCTAAAAAATTGAATTTTTTGTCTTTTAGCGTGCCACGCGGTGTGCCATGATTGGTCCACGTGGCACACCGTTAATTTTGGTTTTTTTTTAACAGATACTTAACAAAATAACTAATGCCAAAAGTTTTATAAAGTGCAGGGACCAATGCCAAACAAATAAAAGTGCAGGGATCAAAGCCAAAATTGGATGAAACTGCAGGGACTAAACACACATTTAAACCTTTTTTTTAACATCTCATTGACAAAAGGACCAATACCAAAGTTTTTACAAAGTGCAAGGACTTAAACCAAACAAAAAAAACTGCAGGGACTAACACCAAAAACTGGTAAAAATGCAGGGACCAAACACACATTTAAGCCTATGTTTTTAAAGTCAAAAGCCCGCATGTTACTCGTTTGTGTTGGTTTGTTGCAATTTGCACGTTTAAGTCCATTCGGCTTAAAAATGTTATATCTACTATAGTTTTTGGTGCGTTATGTCATGCGTTCTTGTGTTATGTTATTTCTTACACAAGTTTTGATGAATCATTCGTGCTCATTGTGCTGTTGAAGTAATTCCAGATGCTCGCTCTGAAACATATTCAAGAGCCAGCAAGAATAACAGTCCATACTTCAGGTTCAGGCATTTGCATTAAAAGAAATCACTTTTTGAAGGGTCATACATAATTTCATAATGCTATTCCTTCTAGCTTGAATTTGTAATTAACTTAGCTTAGTGATTCTAAACCAATATAAAGTGGCCAAGCTTTGTTTTCTATAATGGTACTTTATTTCAGCTGCTTTTATGATGCACAAGAAACCTATCCAGTAGGGTATACAACTCTAAGGTGATTAATGGTGTAAATAGATATGCAATATAGAATAGTTAGTTGCATTGCATCTACTCTAATTAGGTAAACCTTTCCAAGAACTGGTTGTTGCTATATATATGGATGGAGTATACGTGGACTCCAAAATGGTTTTACCATCTCAATAGATATTGGGAAAGTTATGTTTCCTAATGCTCACCTTGATCATACAATTACACTTTTAATGTCAACATTGCACTTATAGAAGGAGCTTGGCAACGATCTGGCGTGCTGCCAACACTACTTTGTAGTTTTTTTTTTTTTTGAGAGATACTTTGTAGTTTATTATTGCTGAATTGCACCCAACAATGTAACCCTTGGTTAGCTAAATGCCATATTTGTGTACTCTCATAAATCAATTGAATAAATAAATATAAAAACTTGTACCAAAAAAAAAATAAAAAAATATAAAAACGTAAGTACAAATATGACACTATTGCCTTCGTATTCATTATTATTCACCAGTCCCCCAACCCCACCCAAATATTGTATTTCTATGAGGGCTCATTAAAAATACTAGCCAATAAACAATATAATTTGTACATAAAAAATATTAATATATCTGAAATATATTGATATGATTTTTATAGCCGACAATATACATATGATATTCCCTCAAAAAAATATAGATATGATATTAAACAATACACACCAAATAAAAAATGTATATTTTTATCAAGTAGTTTAGTGGTTAGAGCTCACATTTAAATGCGGAAAAGTGGGATGTCCGAGGTTCAAGCTTCGACCCTTGCATATACTCCCTCAGTCCGTGTATGTAAGCACCCTTTGTATTTTTCAGTATTTCTTAAGAAAAGTTGTTAGTGCAATTAATGTGTATATTTTTGTATTAATATTGTCAAATTGTCATTTGTTTGTATGTGTATTAAAATTGACTTTTTATATTTCGAGACAAGTTATTAGTATTAATTAGCGGCACGTTTAGGAAAAATATAATAAATGCATCTAGTAATTTGACAAAATGTTTATCTTTAGAGACAAATTTTTAGTCAAAAATGTGCTTAGATATAGGGACGGATGGAGTAATATACAATATCTCTATCGACTGAACTAATCTCACGGAGATAAATAAAAAATGTATATAATTTTCTAAAATAAATGTATTTAATTGTCCATAAACCCTAGCTCAATTGACCCCATTTAGATTAAGCTTATATACAAAAATAACTTAAGGAAATAAAATAAGTTTTATGTTTTATTCACCGTTTGTAAATGTAATTTATAAAAATACAATTTTCATTAACTTGTTAACATGAACATGTAGATTAACATATAAACTCATTTATTTCAAAACAAGCCTAATTCAAACAGAAGAAAGTGTCTAAGTTGTTAAGCTGGAAAAAAAATTGACACTTTTACGTTGTTTGTTGTTGAAGCTTCAATTCAATTCAACCTCTGAAGCTTCACTTGAGTTTTTTTTTCTAGAATCTTCCATTTCCGTTCTCACCTCAACTCTTTCTCCGATCCTCTCTGCTCTCTTCTTCATCAAACACCACAACCTCTACTTTTCTTTTCAAGGATCGTGTTCCAGAATATTCTTCCTCTCATAGTTCGAAGCTAGCAGAAACTCACCTCAACAATTTCCGTTGAAAATTCGCAACTCAATTCGTGTTTCTAGGTCATTTCATCTTTGTTTGAATTGCGAATTGGTCAAAATAATGAAGAAAGTGAGGAGAAAGATTGGAAAGTATGAAGTTGGTAGAACAATTGGTGAAGGTACATTCGCTAAGGTCAAATTTGCAAAACACACTGAGACAGGGGAAAGTGTCGCGATTAAAGTCATGGCTAAAACTACCATTCTCAAACACAAAATGGTTGAACAGGTTCCATTCTTTGTTAATTACTTAATTATCTTTATGTTTTGGTTCGTATTTGTCAGAATGAGGTTATGTTTTACTAAAACTAAATTAAATTTTTAATCAAAATCAAAACTAGACTTTGTCTTGCACGTGGACTTGGATCCTACTGTCTGTGTCGATACTAGAAACTGCGCACGATGGCTGAAACCTACACTGCTAATGAAGTTAAAAGTGATTGCCTGGTTTCTATGTCCGCAGACGCTTACTGTATGTGTCTCCTAATGGTGGGAATGGGATGGTAAAGGGAAATGTCTGGTTCTGGCCTTGAGATGTCTTTGCCAAGCCTTTCCTCCCTGGCGGTCTACACCAGGTATGAACTCAATTTAAACGGGGATCAGAGGAAAAAACAAAGAAGCTAGATGATGAAATTACATGTCATTTCAGTTAAGGTAATAAAGCTATGAGAACATGGGAGGGCTATTGAGGTTCTGTAAGGTGTAGGGCAGAAAGGTATTTTCTTAGAAAAACGGAGGAAAGATGAAGTAGTTGGTTAGTTTTAAGAAGATTAGTTAGATTAATAACAAGGGGGAGAAAGGGTTGGTAGATCTTTCAAGGAATTTTTCAAGAGAAATAGGTGTTAGAGATCCCACATTTACTAGTGATATGACCAACATAGTGGTTATAAGTGGGGGTAAACTGGTTTAAAAAAAAAGGGGGTAAATTGTCACCCTGTGAGCTAGTTTTTGGGGTTGAGTCTAAGTCAACCCAAATTCTTAGATGGTAATATGTTGTCAAATATTGGCCATGGCGGATATCGGTTGCAGGTTTTTGGCTTCCAACCATTGCCAATTTTGTGAAGGACAGTGGCGCCATAGTGTCATGGTCGGATATGGTGGCGCCACATGTCGGCTAGTATGTTGAAATTTTCGGTCTTCGCCGCGGTCCACCATCGACAACACTGTGGTATTGGCCTGTACTAGATATGTTATTGGACCTCTTATAGATGTCTAGCCCTGATCAATATAGTTGTTCTTAATAAGTGGGGGCTATCCTTACCCCAGGAGTAAGGAAAATACCCTTGCGAAGGGAAAATATTTGGGGGAAAGTTCTTTCTCTTTGTCCCTTTTGATTTTTAGACTTTAGTCGATCAAAATAACATTGGTTTTTTCTTCTCTATTTACATTGCACACTCCTTACAGGTTCAAAATATAATTTAAGATGGTTTTTTTTTTTGTGGTCAAATAGCCTAGTTGCTGAGGCTCACACATTTTAAATGTGAAGAAGTGGGAAGTCTGGGGTTCGAACCCCGGCCTCTGCATATCACTGTCCTTGCAGCTACCAACCGAGTTGTGCTTACAGGACAATTTAAGATGGGATTCTATTTCACTGATTCTGGTTATCTCTCTTGAGTATACACTGGACTATTAATGCTTCTGCAAAGTTATTATAAATCAACGCAAAATGATTCTAGTGTGTCACTGTTATGATAGTTTGTAATTGTTCTACAAAACTGAGCCGTGCTTACAGGACAATTTAAGATGGGATTCTATTTCACTGATTCTGGTTATCTCTCTTGAGTATACACTGGACTATTAATGTTTCTGCGAAGTTATTTTAAATCAACGCAAAACAATTCTAATGTGTCATTGTTATGATGGTGTGTAATTGTTCTACAAAACTTATGATTCTTTTCATCCAGCAAAATAAAAAAAGCATTTCGTCATGATGATGCCTGTTAGTGGATCTTATGTTGCATCGGAAGTCAAAATCCTGCTTATATCTCTCTGTGCCTGGATCTGTATTTATGCAGAATATTGATGTAGTCTGTTATACTCAATGCTTATCGTAATTCTTGCACCTTTTTGCTATTAGCTTTTCTAACTTGAAAGTTGAAACATGTTATAGATTAAAAGAGAGATATCCATTATGAAGATCGTCAGGCACCCAAATATAGTCAGATTGCATGAGGTACACATAGATATCTGAATGTATCAGGAGTTTCATCATCTTTCTTTCTTTCCAAATTGTATTTCTCACATTGCTTACAAATTTTAGGTTTTGGCCAGCCAGACCAAGATCTACATAATTCTGGAGTTTGTAATGGGAGGGGAATTATATGATAAAATTGTAAGAATTTTCATGCTTATATGTTACGAGATATATAGAGGTCAATTCTTCTACACTTCGATAGTTCCCAACTTTGACTTTTTTAACTAGTCAGCATTGACAAGGCAGATATTTATGTTTACTATTACACCTATTCTGGATCTGTAGGTTCAGCAGGTAAAGCTTTCTGAAAATGAATCTAGGCGCTACTTTCAACAACTTATAGACGCTGTTGCTCATTGTCATAAAAAGGGCGTGTACCATAGAGACTTGAAGGTGAAAGACAAAATACTATATCTGGTGTTTATAATGTTTTTGCTGTAATTATTTTAACCTAGTTAAGTTTTTATCTTGATAATTTTTTTTCTTCTTTTAATAGCCTGAAAACCTTCTTCTTGATGCTTATGGAAATTTGAAGGTTTCTGACTTTGGATTGAGTGCATTGACTAAGCAGGTAAGAATCTACTCTACTTATAAAAGGTGACAGAAAATAATATATTGGTTTTATGAAGCACGGATACAGACACGGACACCGGATACGACATGGACACCAACACACCAACACAGATAATAATTTGAGAAAATGACATAATTCAATGTAATCATAGGTGCGTGTCGGACACCGACGCGTGTCCGACACCGGGACACCCCTAATTCGAGGAGTGTCTGTGCTTCATAGGTTTTATCCCTTTGGCATGTAGTTGTTCATTTGTCTTTGAATATTGATTGTTGGAGATAGCAGAAGCTGCAGAACTAATGTCTTCCTTTTTCTATCCACTTCTTTCTTATAGGGTGACGAGCTTCTTCACACCACATGCGGGACTCCAAATTATGTTGCCCCTGAGGTAAAATTGATTATACACACACACAATTCTAATGCCATTATTAATTAATGCGTTAATCTTTTGCTCATATTCCTCTGGATGCTTGAGCACTGGGCTCAGGTTAATGGTAACATAATTCTCTGCATCAATTTTAGTCGGGACAAATAATTGGGGATGAAATAGATCAACACTATTGATGTCCTGTGCATTGTACAGTTTTTCGGAATTTAATAGAACCTGAAATGGAATAGACTATGGGAGAGATGTTATGTAAAGGAGGATGTACACCATTGAAATATATATATTTTTTTTTGAAGAAGCAATTGAAATATAATTTGAATTTGAAATGTTAAAAGAGATAAACAAAGGACACTGGTCAATCGTTGAAGCAGTGTAAAATAAGACATTGATCACTTCTAGTGAGAGTCATCTTCAGCTCAGTTCATTATTTATACATTTGTCATTTGAGATTATGATTATTGTAATTTTCTCATCTCAAGACATTGATATATTCAATTTGTAAGCACAAGGAAATATAGTCACTTCACGTAGCAATTTTGTCTGTGTGACAAGTTGCATGTTTCTTCTAAAAAATGTACTTATGAGTTAATATACAATTGATTTTTCTATTAATTGAATGATGCAAACATATGATTTGTACATGCTCCACTTTCTTCTTAAAATAATATCTCGCAGGTGCTCAGCAATCAAGGTTATGATGGTGCAGCAGCTGATGTATGGTCATGTGGAATCATTCTATATGTTCTAATGGCTGGATATCTTCCTTTTGAAGAGGCAGACCTTCCGACGTTGTTCAGAAGGGTAATTTTTGCCTTTTCCTAATAATCTTGTAGAGACCTGAAAGAGCTAGAAAGAAGGAAAATGCAAGTAATTTATGTACTATAAATGAAAGAAAACTAGTGGAACAAAACTCTGAAAATTGTAAATCTCAATTAATCTTACAACGCATGACTTCATAACCATTTTTACTTATCTTCTTTATATGCATTTTAAATTTTGAATCTATCCCTTTATTTGCATTTTAAATCCTGAATTATTTATTTTTAAGAAACAAGGATGTTAACACTCATCTAGTAAAATATGGAAAATGCTAACATGTGCCCCAAAGGCACATGCTAAGAAATTTAAAATAGAAATAATTGTCTCAAAAGTTGTGCATTCAACTTTATTCAACTTTTAAAAGTCAGAATTTTATTGTTTTCTATGGAAAGTTCCTAATTTTGAATTCCTTAACTTGTGCCCTTAAGGCACAAGATAGCAAGACCCTTAAAATATTCATGGCAACTTCCTTTATAAATAAATATACAAATACAATTGAGTTGCTAGGCCAACAGAGTTCCATTAGTGACTGTAAACTTCCAAAATGAAGAAAAGGTCTGGTTAGTTTAATCTTTTGTAGTTCCTTAGGTGCTGAATTGTATACTATGAATGGATAAGATATTCTGTTCTTATGTTCATGCTCATTATTTAATAGAGGTTTGTAATAGGGAAAACTTAATTGATCCTCCTATGTTTCTTATTAGATAGATACCATTAGGAGGTACCTTTTCCTAGTATCCTGAATGTTCATTTGAGGAGCGTGCTGCTTGTTAATAGTCAGCTGTTAACTCTTGCTCTTGATTTTGCTGTTGACTTCTCTTTTTGTCATTTGTACTTGTAGATCAGTGCTGGAGAATTTGTTTGCCCAGTCTGGTTTTCTGCTGGCGCAAAGACATTTATACATAAAATTTTGGACCCTAACCCTAAAACAGTAAGTAGATTGACCATTTATTATAGATTCTAATCACACATGCATTTATTATGGTATGAATTGCATTTGTCGTTGATAACCTTGACACAGTATTAATATTTTTTATTTTTTTTTGGTCAAGTAGCCTAGCGGCTAGAGAAATTCACCTTAAAGGTGAATAACCACGGTGTCCGGGGATCGAACCCCTGCCCCTGCATATAATATGCATTATCCCTTCCCAAGTGAGCTAAGCTCACGGGGATATTAATATTATTATTATTATTAAGTCCCCGTGTTCCCCTGACAAAAAAAAAAAAAGTCCCCGTGTTCCTTCTACATATGTAAATGTAAGTCTGTGCAATGTACTTTGAACAGGAATAACCAATCCCTTTCAATTTAATTATTTTTCTTTACTTCTTTTCCTATCTAGGGAACATGAAAATTACAAGTATTCAAAAAATAGATAAGCATAAATTTTCGCCTTATTTAAGGATCCAAATTATGATCCATTTCAGTCTTCGTGTATTTTTAATGCTTAAGCAAACATGATTTTTTCTGATAAATAATTGCTTTTTCTTATACATAGATTTATGTATAACATTGCTTCTGCCTTTGTATATCATTTCCTGTCCAATTAAGTACCATGTTTAAATCAAGATTTTCACTTATCTGTGAAATTCTACGGATTGCTGCAAAACTTGCAAATTCAATACTATTCATCATAATTAATTATGATATAATTCTATAAACGCAGCGGGTGAAAATTGTAGAAATAAGGAAAGATCCATGGTTTCGGAAAAACTATTCTCCTATCAAACTCAGGGAAGATGAGCAAGTGAATTTGGATGACATTAAGGCTGTTTTTGATGATATTGAGGTCTGCTGTTTTTTTTAGTTCTTTTGTTTATTTATACAGACAAAACTTGTTTTTGCAAATGTGTGTGTTTGTTCTTTCTTACATATCCATTCACAAATGAGAAGGTTTGCTTCAAATACAATGCATGCATACAAAATGAGAAATGCTAGGGTCAGACATTCTAATAGACTCTTCTAACACACCAATAATAATTAGCCATGTCATCCAACTTTTATATTCTTTCTACTGGCAACCAGTTTCATCTTTATTGTGTGTAACCCATTTATTATTTTTTATTAATATTTGGAGTTTAGCTATTCATCTTCTTCTCTATATCCTCTCACAAAGGTTATGGTCCCTTGAAGTTCTATGTTTCAACAATCCACCTGTAAAAAATCACAATAATCCATCGAAAACATGTTCCGGAGAACATTTGTTTACTTTTGATACAAATATGTTTAGGACAAAAAATTGAAATTGGATTGTAATTGAAAAAGGGATTAAACAACACAAAAAAAAGTGATGCTCTGCTGCTTAGAAGTTAGAACCCAACTTAAAAATGATTCAGAGATTGAATTGGAAAAACATGCAACAAAAATGGAATCTAATTTGAACATATTGCTCCTGGTTATGCTTGAACATATTGCTGCAAAATTGCTTCTGATTATTAAAAGAACATCCATACTATAGGGGAATATCCCTCATGGTGAGTTACATCGATAGGAACCAGAAATGGACTTTTAACTTGTGAAAAATGGAAATAATTCCTTCCAACCAGAGGATGAATCCTCAGTAACAAAGTGATACAGTGAACTAAAAAAGAGAATAAAACGGAGTAGTGCTCCTTGTTCAGCCTACGAAATACCTCCGCGATTGTCTACCTTCTTCACTACTCTCCCTCTTTATATGAACGTTCTCTTTTCTATGTATCTTCGGCCCAATCCCTTCTTCACATCTGTCCATTCTGTTAGCTCCCTCATTTCATCTGCAACAAAATTGCCCTTATCCCTTTTTCTCTCTCTGTTATATACTTTGATTGGAGGTCCAATTGACATTCAGATAAAATATGTCGAGTTTTTCAAAACTATTTTTTTCACTTCATAATGCAGGCATTAGGCTAGTTACCAAAACACTTCAGCAAATTTATACACCATCTATACAATCATTTAAGGGTTCGAAGGAAAATCAATTACACCTTGGATTTATTTTTCTGTATGTAGATAGGAAGTTTGAATAAAAAATTGTAAGAACATCATTTAATCTTATAAAATGTATCGTGCCAGTAGGCATACATGAGTGCATGTCAAGAGGGTAGCACTCAGTATGTATTAAAGACAACACCTGTAAGATTTCGGTTGGTATTCACCCAGTTGTGCTCCACTGATTCTCATTTTTAGCAATTTAAATGTTGCACTTGTTAGACACAGTTAGCATATGTTTCATTTTCTGATACGAGATAGACTCACAATATTCACTGTTTTACAGGACCAATATGTTTCTGAACGGTCAGAAATTGCCGAGGGAGGTCCTTTGATAATGAATGCATTTGAGATGATAACTTTATCACAAGGGTTGAATCTTTCACCACTATTTGACAGGCATCAGGTATGTATCCATTCCATTTTCTTGCACTACAATATCATGGTCCCTTTTTTTTTTGTCTCTGGCTGATATGTAACTTCTGGTACTTCCATCTGCCTAGGTTAGGATTGAGCCTTATTAATGTAACACGAACATAATTCATTATATATGATACTATTTAGCTTTCTTGAAACTTGATTCACGTTCTGCTTTTTCAAGGCCGTCTGTTGCATTGCATTCCCCCTAATGATATTCTTTTGCTGTTTGAACAGGATTATGTAAAACGACAGACTCGTTTTGTTTCACGTAAACCAGCAACAGTTATAATTTCATCTATTGAAGCTGTTGCAGAATCAATGGGTCTTAAGGTCCATTCTCGCAATTACAAGGTATCAATCTGCAATGCATACTTTACACAATAAAGGTGGGGTTATGCTTAGGCCGAAGATGCTTGAGCTGATAGTAACTGGTTTTAAGTGAATATTGGCCGCTTTGACCCACTTTGGGTCCGCCCCACTCCACCGTTTCGCGGCGCGAAACCCGCTTTCCACAAACGCGTGACTCGGTGGTGTTGTGACGCGGCTCCTTGTTTTTGGCCGCTCCGCGCCGCGATAGCGCCGGGAGCGGCCGCGTTTGACAACAGAGTTGAGACTGAAGAGGAACTCTACTCTCCACATAATTCAAAGAAACTAATTTTGTGATGAATCCTTATGTCATCAGTTGTCAATGCAAAGTTCCATTTTAGCTGTAGTTAAATTACTCTCCCTTGTCTGTTTTGCCATATTAGTCAACTTACATCTGAAATGAGAAATAGCATCCTAATTAGACTTTGGCCTTTAAGGAGGTAGTTCATATGCATGATTGTTGGCTAGTTTGATCTTTTAAACTGCGCAGAGATTTTTCGTATTGATCCCAATGGAAATATATGGTAATAATACTGACTTTCATTTTTTTCCATTGGTTCTTTAAAAATAATGTCCTGGAAGATGAGGATTGAAAGAGTTTCTTCAAATAAAGTTGGACAATTTGCAGTGGTCTTGGAGGTAATTTGTTTTCGTTTTTGCTTTTGTTGTATATATTATTTGTAATATGAATTTGTTTTTCCATCTGTATGAGGCCCTAATTAAAATCATCATTGTATCTTGACAAAGGTGTTTGAAGTTGCACCATCCCTTTTCATGGTGGATGTTCGAAAGGCAGCTGGGGATACTCTGGAGTATCACAAGGTTAGCTGATTTTACATATATCTGCATCTTGACATCTCAAAACCAAAATACTTTCAGGCTATGCTATAGTCATCACTAAATTGAAATAACATGTGCTAATAGGAAAATTAGTGTGTCAAAGTAATTAGTGTGTCAAAGCTGATTTTATTTTCAATTAGTGTGTCATAGAGTGATATGATATTACTCTCCGTTTGATAGTCTCATTACAGGTCCATAAAAAAATCTTAACAAAATAATAGCTATTATATTACCTCAAAGCCACTGATTTTTGTGTGCATATTTGATGCCAAGAACTTAGCTATATCATATACAAGTTTGATTGTCCTGTGATTCCTGTCTAACTTGTTAGTTTCCAGTTACCGGATTCTGAAATGTTTTGTGTACTTATAAGTACATATGTATTTGTAAGTGCATGCGTATCAATTGACAGTAACCACATCTATTTGTGCCCTTGCAGTTTTACAAGAACCTCTGTGCGAAACTAGAGAGCATTATTTGGAGACCGGCAGAGACTAGCCCAGATTCTGGTTTGCTTCGACAAATGACATTCTGATTCAATTCCTGAGTGTATGGTGCAAATCTAAATAAAAGACCATTGAAAGCTGCAGCTTCTCCCCAGGTTAATTGGAACTGGCATGCTTTCTAGCTATCATCAAAATGCAACGTGCACTTTATGAAACAATGTATACGGGAATGGGTGTCGCTGTCAGATTATAGCATGGCTTGATTACTTAGGTGAAGGAAAGGAAGTACGTGTGATTGCAATGCATCCTATAGCGAACCAATTGTTTACAAAATAAATTGAAATTTTGGTTCGGGCGGATATTGTATAAAGTATAGTTAGAAACAATAAATTGTACCAATTCGGTGTTAATAGAGTTAAGAAAATAATTTGGTGAGATAAATTGGACATACTGCTATTGCTACAAAGTTGAAAAGTAGTCTCATGGTGAGTTCAAAATGTTTAAACTGTGTGGATATTGTGATGCAATGGTTTTTTATTTAGGGATCAAAATATTTTTTGAAGAAGCCAAACTTGTCCACCAAAATTGACACCGAGGAGAATCGAATCTGAGACCTTGAAAGGATCACACTTCAAGGTTTCAAGCCGACACCACCAGGTCAACCCAAGTAGGTTATTTTAGGGATCAAAATTGTTTAGACAGGATTATGTTTTGTAAGATTTAAGTTTGATACATTTTGTTGGTAAATCTTTGTAATTAGGGCTATTGGTCACCTTTAGCTTTCTACGTTAGAATTTGAAATCGATTTCTCCCCGTGTAGAACCGAGATGCTTTTGACCATGGAAATTGCTCTTTAGACCTCCCACATTGCTCACAAGCCCTCCAAAGTTCCAAAAAGGCGCCTATACATAACCATCGGAAGTTACATATTGAGATTCTCTGAAGTTATCTCGAAAGTTTCAATACACTCTTTATAAATTGTCGTTCTTTGTTTCTAGTTTCTTTAAACTACTTTTCAATTCATATACATTACAAAGCTACATATTTTTAGCCTCTAATAAGAACTTGTGTAGTTTAGTAATTTGTAGGAACTAAAAAGTTGACGTAAAGACAATAAAAATCAGTATAACTCATAAATTACATATTTTTTAGTCTCTAAAAAGGACTTAATAACATGTTTAGTAATTTGCAGCGACTAAAAGGTTGACGTAAAGACAATAAATTCAAGATAACTATAGGGACTAAAATTAAAAATTTGAGATAATTATAGATATCTAGATCTTGTTTTTATAAGAGTGATGGCCAACCTTGTTTTGTGTTGCTGCTAAGAAATAAACCACAGAGCTCCTCCAAATAACAACAGCAGCAACAAACTATTTCACTTTAATTAACCCAATAAGCTCCCCCAACCTAACCAATTTGAACTAAAAGCAAACAAATAAGTTTCTAGTCAAGTTTGTTTGGAATTAACTGCTATTTGGAAAAGACATACATGGTTGTTATATTTGGTTCCATTTCATACTATTACTACAAACAAGGTACACTAAGAATTGCTCAATCTTTTAAACTATATACATAGGAATGCCAATGCCACTATATCTTGGGCACAATATCTACCCAAAAGTTTATAGCTATATAACAACTTTCAAGGTTGAAAGAACTTGTTACCACACTTGCATTTCCATGACATAAGATAGTATCCCTCATCTTTTTCAGCTGTTATTTTTGCTTTGTGAATTTGACCAACTTTGTGATGAGGAGAGATAACTAAAGTAGCCATGCAAGGTCTGCAATTCAAGCATTTGTTAACACACCTTGGAGGTCTTGATCCCAATACTGATTTCTTTTGATTTATAAGACCCTTACTTCTATGATATTTCTTCAAATTTTGTGACCCTTCTGTTCAATGAAAAGCAATAAACAAGATCATGAGTTAGACCAAGAGATATAAAATGGTATAAGCATAATAACTCAATAGAATGTTCTATTTGACAGAAAGAAAAAAAGTATATGAACATTGATATGTGTACCTAAATTAGAAGCAAATAAGGTAAGAAAAATTATGAGAATCAGAGTAACTGAAGTTTTTAGTCTGCTGTGGTTTATTTTTGGTGAATCCATGAGTGTAAAAAAGAGAAAGAAATAGAAAGAAATGAGAAGAAGTTTTGGGAGAAAGAGAAAGGAAGGAATGGCTATATGCAATAGTAGTAGGGATGACAAGAGGTTTGCTTTTGATCATTGATACAAATACAATAAAATGCTCAATGATTCAATGCATCTCATCAAGTTTTAAGGGAACCAAATAGCTAGAGCCTAGAAGAGTTAATTTGGCGTTTTTTGAATATTTTTTAAGAGAAATAGAAGCTAGGTAAGCTCACAGAGTTGAGGTTTTCAGGGTGAATGACTGAAGTCATCACAGTTTCTTCTCATCTTTTGCTGGCTGAATTGACTACCCTATGCTAACTTTTGAAATTATTGTAAGTACTTGCACCCTCTTTCTTTTGTCATCATACAAGGAGTGGCTATGTGTGAGTTTTTGGTCATTTTCCCTATGGCTCTCAGCACCAGTACTCAGTAATAATTTAATTCTTGAAATACTATTAAATACTGCATGTATACAGTGTTCATTTGCCTCTACACTGTTACAAAGTACAAATAAACAAATTCATGTATATAAATCAAGTCATTTCAATCAGTATTTACTATCCAAAAGAGCCACTGTATTGAATAAAATATACTAATTTGGCATCATATACAGCATACTTGTTACTGTTCCAATGATTTTGGCAGTTCATTTTGCTAGTGGACAAAGATTTCCATTATCATCCATTAGTTTGTGCATGATTGGTTTCAATTGGAGGTGTCAAAATTGATTTTAGAAATGTATAATTGATTTTAACATGTTTGACGTTTTAGTATAATTGGTTTTTCTCTATAATTGATTTTAACTTGAAGTAAGAATTTATAGTTTTTTACTCGAACATAATTTTTATACTTGAAGTAAGAAATAATTTTTAACATGTTTGACGTTTTAGTATAATTGGTTTTTCTCTATAATTGATTTTAACTTGACTTTAATTCTTGTTGCTGGTATGCTATTTCCAACAAAACCATTTTAGGAACATGTTCAGCTCTAGAAAGGACATAGATGAGTAAATAAACATTTTGGTGTTTGAAATTTTAATGAAAGGGATTTTAGTCCCTCAAATGCTATAGATGTTGAATAATTGATAATTGATATTCATTTTTCAATACTAACTAAACTAAGTTTAATTTCTTATTATCAATGGTACATAAAAGGCCAAAATGGTGCATAGAGATCAAATTTAATTTTTGTGGATGATATTATAAATTTCTGAAGTTAGGTGAAAACATGCACAGCTTTGGCAGAGAAATATAATATAATGAATGAATGAGGCAGGGATAGGATGAGAGATTGGACAAGTGGTGTCGTTTCAATGTTTTTTGTGTACTATACATAATCATAATCATGTCAAGATTACTGCAAACTAGAGAAGACACCACTCCACAGAATCTGCTGAAATGCTGATCAATTTTGTTAGTTATCGAAAGCATTCATAACTTATGTTATCTTCACACTATTTCTGTAACTCAAACATGTTCACTATGTTTTTATTTTATTATTTAACTCAAGCATTGCTTTTAACTTACTAATGTTCGTTTTTTTTTCCTTCATTTTCTATCGAACTGACGTCGATTTGAACACCGTTTCAATCGTGATGATGAGTAATACCATGAACTTTTTTTACTTTTAATGAACAACACAAACATTGTTAGAGTTTCAAACAATGTTCAAACATCGATCAACTATAAACCATATATATGAGACACTTCTCCACTCTAGAAGCTACCACAATGTTTTTAAGCCAATGTGTGTTTCTGCGACAACTAAGCCCATCAACGCGCGTCCGGCCAATGCTACTAATTTGTAGCTTTGTAAAAATCACGGTAGTTTCGCTTTGGGACATAGCGAACGAGTTGAAACATAAAGTGCAATGTGCAAAGAAAGATTTTAGAGGGAAAATGAGAACTGCATTATTTTATGATAAATAATAAATTAAAATACTTACACAAATAAAAAATAATTATGCCACAAAGTGCAATGTTTTAATGTGCAATAAGCATAGCAAGTAGCAACAGTCGCAATGTCTGAAATCACAATAACCACCACTATCAAATCTGCAATCACAATCACAATTTAAAAACATTAATGCATATTATAAGATATGAAGAATGCTAAATCTTTTCATTGTTCACATACTAATTAACATTCTTTCCAAAGAATATACTCCTAATCATGAATAGCACAATCTTTTATTAGATTTCTATTATTATATGTAATGAAAAAAGAACTTGTCAGATGTCAGTGTTGAGACACATGTCAAAAGGCAAAGATAATTGAAGAGGGTATCCCTGGTATGGTACAAGCAGCAGCAGTAGTTCAATACAATGCAGAGAGAGAGAGAGTGTCCATGGTGGCTGTTGTGATCTGGAGAGTCCAATGTGAGAGCATCAGGTCCCACATTTTACTTGCTTAAGCAGGACAAAATGGTCACTGGAGGAAAAGATATTATGAACAGTACTAGTATATCATATAACAGCTCTCTTATACAATACAATAAATATCCTTTTTTTCAACAGACAGATTTTCTCAGAGAAGAATCACTTGCATATCTTGCTATAATAGATCTTACAGCAAAAAAGTAAAAAGTGTTGGTACAATGATTTTCTTATGGTGTTTTGCTCTCCTTTGCTTAAGCATTTCTCTATATTTACATTATTGCTTGTGTACCTTTGTCCTTTTTATTTTTGTAAACTCTGAAACAAATTTTCCTTTGTAGAGTATGGGCAACTACCCCAAGTTCCAACACTGACATGAGCATCCATGACCTTGGTCACCAAGAACATGAATGGGTCTGTGATGAATGATGATGCCTTTCTCATCATTGAAAGAGTGGCTGTGACGTGGGGTAGGGAAGTCAATGCTCATTTACTCATAGTACTATTATTATTCATGAAATGAAGGTGAGTTCATTCACCTCACTTCAACACCATGATTTTTTTTTGAGTAAACTACTATTTTAGGTCCTAAAATTGCAAGTGTCCGACAATTTGAGATTCCAAATTTACGAAATATCAAATTGTTCCACGAAGTTGTCTAACATTAGTCACAATGCTTCCTCTGCCAAGTAATTCTGTTAGAGGTGTTGATGTTAAATTACTGTGTTTTGTCCACGTTGATGTCAAGTCACACGGAATCTTAAACACAAGTTTCATGTTGCTTAAAAACTTAAAATTTGGTTGCATATTGGACTCCTCATCAATGCTAAGTGGTTTTAGGATTTGATGATGGAAGTATAATATGCATAAAAATTTAGTTTTATAGATGAGTGGCCTGGTGGCCACACTCACACCCACTCTGGAAGGAGGAAATGTGAAAACCTAATATCGAATTCAGACATCGGCATCAAACGTCCTCACAACCAACCACTAGACTATAACTACGAGACCCTTCAACACCATCAGATGTTGAAGAAAATAGACATGACAAATTGCTTCCATACTTCTATGCCATCACCTACTCACCATGCATTATATGACACAGCTTTCTAATTCATATCACATATAACATTTGGAAACAAATTTAGAGTCAATCATCAAAATACTTGAAAGTTTAGATCAGGCAATTTAGTCTTCTAAATCAATCTAATAATATTTGACATTGAAGACTGTCAAATATTTTTAGTCTATTACCAAAATACATAACTGATAAAGTAATCTATGACATCTATGATCTATCAGTGCATTCAAACAATTCTAATGTATCTATACCACAGAGATTAACAGAAGTCCAAATAAATTTTGAGACAGACTCCATGAGCATTCACCGAACATTGTGTCAATTAAGCATTTCTCACCCTATTAGATAACACATGGATTGAATTGATTGACAGCTTTTAATTTCAAGGACTAATTTGTCATTTCATAAATTTAGAAGACCAAATTGTCTACCCAATAATTTCAAGAGCCAAAATGGTGATTCGTTCAATAAATTTTGTATTTTTTACTTTAAAAGAAATATAAATTTTATTGGAAGGAACTATTGTGAAATATGACAAATTGACAACCATTACAGGTACACAGCAGTCTACTATACAATGTTTTCCAGAGGAGTACAACTATGTCACATAAAAATATATCAATTTGCAATATACAATCTAAACGAGTTTTTCCCACCTCTTGATCATATATATCTATTAGATGGCTTCCCTTTATATTTTACCAAGTCATAAAGTAGGTAGATAGATACTAGCAACTACCTTCCCTGCATACACAAATCATATCGTAGAATAACCAAAGTAGTCAGCAGAGTACAATTCATAAGATGGAAAAAATGTGGTTGAGAGGGGAGACTCTGCTGAAGGTGGTTAGCCAGGCTACCCGACAAAGATTGGTCATTGATAAGAAACTTCGCACTAATAACATAGTTACAAAACAACATAATACAACTCATAAACAATAGAAACCTACAAAAACAAAACAACACTGAGAAAACATAAGCAAAATAAGTTAACACTTTATTCAGAATTCAGGTGTTTTAACACGCTTGATTCTTATACAATTAAAAAATAAAATGAAAAAAAAACATGAAATAAACCTAAAACAAACAGAATAACATTCCAGTGATACAAAGTAAAACCCAAGCAATGTGTGATTTAGAATGGATACAATCAACCAAGACTCAGTAACTGTATTCTCATGAAACTATAGCCGAAAGGGGTTGTAATAAACAAGCATTTGTGTATTAAAAATGCTTGCGAAAAAAGGGCTAGTAAAGGAACAAACCAAAGCTCTTTGGAAAACAACCGAGTCCACAAACCACGCCGCATGCTGAATTGATTGTCACATCAGCCAAGATAAGCATGCTGAATTTTACCACTTGCTGCTTCATTATTAATAACTTGATAAAAGTAATAAATTATGATTTCCTTATTCAGCAGTTCTATTGCGATTAGGCCAGAATTTCACATCTCCATAAATTCGCCATGAGAAACTCAATTGCATTGCTGCCAATTGCATTGCAATATTTAATATTCAATCCCAACAACGCCTGGCCTAATTTCATAAGGAAAGGCACACACTTGTTCGATATACCAGAACAGTCAGACATAGAGAGCACACGCAAACTAAGATGATCAGCACGAGCGAGAATGGCTATGCCTGCATTGGTGATTGCACACTTTGAGACGTCTAGATCATTCAGCAGGAGGCAGTTGTCTGCAACTGCAACCAGACTTGCATCAGTAATATTCTGGCAACCATCCAGCAACCTGTAAGGTTCACCTTGACAAGTCCAGCCTAACAATTCTCCAAAAGAGGGAGAAGGCCAGCGTCTGTTATGCCGCAAAGTCCAGTCAGATCAACACACTGAAGTTGGGGAAACAATTTCCCGATCACAGCCAAGCTAGCACTACCGAAACCAGGACAGTTTCGAATGGTTACAGATCGAAGATATCTGCAAGATGAAAGCATAAATACTTCCACTGCAATGTCTTCAATTCCCATACACTTCACAAGTGTAAGTGATTTCAACTTCGTTTTGATGATTGAAAGGGCATACAAAATCCCACAATTGGTGAATCTGTTACACTCTTCCAACTGCAAGTTCTCGAGAGATATTGCAGATCTGGCAAATTCTACCAATCCATGGTCGGATACAAAGCAACACTTACGAACGTATATCTGCTTCAGGTTTGGGAAACCTCTACCCATGGCTTCAATGCTTATATCGGTTACCCCCTGGCAGGAAGTAACAGTAAGTGACACCAGTTTCTGTAGACCTTCAACAACCCCCATCACCCTAAACCCTCTTTCGTTTACATTTCGAAGACCACTTAGAGCCAGATTCGTTATCGCTTTTCCACAATGGCCAATAACAGCCAGAGAAATATTGGTAATATTCAAAACCTGAAGCTTTACCCTTGACAAGTCGGAAGCCAGTGATAACATACTACACACACCAGGATCTCCAACAAGGGGACAATCCATGATAGAGATTGAATGTAACTTGGGACATAACTTTGCAACAGCTTGTAAACCCTCATTTCCAATCATAGAATATGATTCAATGTTTAAGGTTGTCAAGTTAGGGCAACCTTCAGCTATTGCAATCAAACTCGTGTTGGTGATTGAAGAAGAATGACACAAATCTAGCGTCTCCAACATATGACATCCTTTTGCAACCTCAGACAGACCCTTATCACCAATGGAAGACACGTTCCACAATGAAAGTGATATGAGAGAAGGGCAACCGTGAGCAACTGCCGAGAGACCACTGTCTGTGACACCTCGAACCCGGTTGTTTCCTCTGATAGACAGCTTTCCAAGTCCACCACAGCAAGCAGTCCCAACAACAATAGCAGAAAGCCTTACATCAGTGGCTTTCTTCCCTTGCAAACGCCTTGTAAGGTAACCATCACCTTCAGCATCTTTATCACTCTCATCTGAAGAGATTGTTTTCACACCAGATTCAATGTCATCTTTGCAAATACTGCTGATAAGCATAAGCCATCTTTTTGATACACAAGCACCTGAGCTTCTCTCTTTGCCACCTGGAAGCCGTCTGAATATCTCAAAGAGACATTCATCCGGAAGGATCTTGATACTAGGCTTAAGATCTTGCTCATGCTCAAGAGCTCCAAAGCTAAATGGGACACTAATTCGAGGCCGTTTTGTACGAGCAGTGCACATCACTAATAGTGTACACCCTACCCCCGGTATCCATAGAACCCCCAGGATACAGTTCACCACCACCTGAAAATCCATTCACAAAATCTAAATCATCCACATCGACACATGATTGTTCCAAATTATTATTATCATTATAATAAGATACCCCTTAAACAAAATTCACTCTCTATATATCACACACAACACCTATAACTTGCGGTCTATCATAGATCCAGTCATTTCTTTGTTATTCTTAATGAGCATCCTTTTTGCAACAAATTATAAGATAAACTGTTTTTCTCTAAGCATGCAACAAGATATATAACATCCATAGAAAGAAAGAAAAAAAAAACACTCTTTGTGTTAAGTTTAGTTATAATCCTATGATCAACTAAAACCACAAACTTGAAAACTTAAGACTTGAAGAATCAAACAATAATACATGCAGGAAAAAAAGAGCAATTAATCACAAGAAACACAAAGCAAGAGTGAAACACTAAAGGCAAATGAAATAGAATGAAAAAGGGATTAAGTAAACTTACTACTCTGATTGACACGACCAAGCATGAGCACAAGAAACAATATTCTACTCCAAATAAAAGCAGAAAATCACAAAGGGAAAGCACAGGAAGAATACACAAGACAAAGAGGTATATAACAGAGAAAAGGGTCAAGAGCATTAGTAGTCAAAAACTTCCTAAGGAGCAAAAAATGCAAAAAAGGAAGAAGCTTTCAATTAGTTTCTGTATTCGTGGAATGTAATGTAAATGTAAATTGAAAATGTTGTCGTGAAACAAAAAAAGTGGTTTTATATATTGGAAATTGGAATAAAAATATTAGGTGTCGTTCATGGAAAGAAAAAAAACACAGAATAGGTGCAATGCTACACTGCAGGATTTCAGAATGCAACGAATCCTTTTCTTAGTCCAACCATTCCAACCAACTCAGCAATACCACTTTCACAAAAACCAAAACCACTCTATATTTTCTTTTTCTGTCTTCATTAGTTTTTGGTCTTTAATATTTAATAAATTAATTATTCTTGAAATCTTTTTATTTTTTTCCTTTTTATGAAATAGGGCCGTTGAGGAGGTTGAAGAACCTTGCCTTACAAGGTGGTTAACCATATTTGTACTTGATATTGTCCGGTACATGAACATGGAGACACCGATTCCGTTATTGTAAATTGGTATTCAATATAACCACCACTAACAAATCTACTATTACAATGGGAATTCAAAATCTTTTATTGCAATATTAGATATGAAGAATGTGAAATCTTTTCATTGAACAAATACTAATTAACATTCTTTCCAAAATATATTCTTAATCATGAGTAACACAATCTTGTATTAGATTTCTATTATTATTTTGTAATTTAAAAAGAACTTGTGAGATGTCCGTGTTGAGCCACATGTCAAAAGGCAAAGCTAATTGAATAGGAGTTCAAGAAATAGCAGCAGTTCAATACAATGTAGATTGCAGAGAGTCCATTATGGTTGTTGTGATCTGAAAAATCCACTGTGAGAGCGTCAGGTCCCGCATTTTGCTTGCTAAAGCAGGACAATATGGTCACTCAAGCAAAAGATATTATGAACGGTACTAGTATCAGATAACAATTTTTAGAGCACTTTAATGCGGAATCTTTTACTAATAAAGACTTCAACCTATTAAAAACTCTATTAGACGAAGAATAAAATGGTACCTATTAGTTACCATCATTTATACATGGACTCTCTCTTCATCAACTAACAGGGTCTTTACCATCACCTATGCAAGGATTCTCTCTTCAACACCATAACTTTTTTTTTTATGGATGATAGGGAGGGTGGAAACCTGATATTGAACTCAGGCATCCGCATAAAACACCTTACAGCCAACCACTAGGTGTGTGTTTGGTTCTGCAGCAACGAGAATTGATTCTAAATGAATTGTTTTAGTTTTTTTGTCTTCTTTGACCATTTGTTTGCTCCCAACGGTTAGGCCAAGTTTATGGAGGGGGCTACACTTGTTTTCGATAGGGAGCCTTCTACTTTTCGAGTGTATCTTGTTTGGGTCTTGTATGTCTTATTACATGTACTTCTTTTAATAGATTTGCTGATTCAAAAAGTAAAATAAAAAATACATAGGTGTTGGGGTTCAAACTCAGACACCACTAGGTTACTCGACAAAAAAAAAAGGCTTAAACGCATTTCTTACCCCTTAAGTTTGCAAAGGTTGCAATTTTGGCCTCCTATTAAAAAAAATGGCAAAAGTGACCCCCATGTCTACCCCTTTTGCAAAACGTCAATTTTGACTCAGTCAACCATATGTGGCACGCCACCTGGCAATTTATTTAATTTTTAATTATTTTTTAATAAGTTATTCCCACACGTGTAATTAGCAAAATTAAAAAAATAGAAAATAGGCAGATTAAGTTCTGGCACGTGTGATGGTCTCACTCCCTTGAGATTCTAGGGCTTTTTCCCCCCACTTTTCCCCCAATTCCTTTCATCTCCCCTTATCTTTCCATAACTCATTTCATCTCATCATAACCCTAAAACCCATTTCAGCGAAGCTCCGTCTGAATCATCCATCACCATTTTCATACTCAAGATCTCACATCTCCGAAAATAGCAATTGGTTCGAAGGTTGAAGATAAAGTGGGCGACCGATTCATCGACAGTGAAGTTTGGTAAAACTTCGAACGGCAACAAAAACGTGGTCCCAGAGAAGATTCCTGACATGTATGTCTCAAAGTAAGTTATCTATTGTTTTGCTTTGTTTGTCCTACTCCTTTATTGAAGTCAGCATAGTTACGAGAATCGTATTTTATACGGTAGAAATACAGTATAAAAACCGTATTTTTAGTGTAACTTATTGTAAATTTCGTATGTATTTGAATACTCCTTTATACGTATATTGGTTTATTTATTGCTAGGTTTGCTGGATCCCACTACTTGAAGATAAGGTTTCATTACAAAGGCTATTTTATTTGTGACCTTGATTTTGCATATAAGTGTGGTAAGGTTCACGAGTTTGGGGGTGAGTGGAACATAGATGAGGTGAATCTCAATGATTTGGGCAAACTAGTAAGGGAGATAGGTGTGGAAGGTGACTATAAGTTGTGGTATGTTATACCTGGTGGAAGTTTGAATGGTGGTTTAAGGTTGCTGAAAACAGATAGAGACTGTGTGAGGTTCATTAATGAGTTTAACAATGAGGTAGCTGCTGATTTTTATGTTGAGACTCCATAAACTGAAGGATTGGATAGTAGGTATGACAGTGATGTTGAGGTGGTAGAAGAGGGAAAAGGTAGTGAAGATTCTAGCTCAGATGGTGAATACATAGCTGAAGGTGAAGGTAGTGAAGAGGAAGGTGAAGGTAGTGAAGAGAAACAATCTGAAGAAGGAAGTGTTGAAGGGTTATCAGAGTATGATAGTGAGTATGATGAAGACTGGGAGTGGACATCTATGTTGCCAGATCACACTTTGAATCCTACTGCTCCATCTTCAAGTGTGTTGCCTGTTGTAGTTGCTGCTGCTCAATCATCTTGGAACCCTGCTCCAACTACTTTATCTGATTTTGAGGATGACAATGCTGATTCAGAGGAACTAGAGAGTCCATAATCTTCATCTGATGATGGTGTTGGTAAGAAAAAATTGAACAAGTTTGTTTTGAATGAGAATGAGCAAGTTATCTTTGAGGTAGGTCAGGTATTTGCTAATGTTGAGTTAATTAAAGCTGTTGTTAAAGAGTATGCTTTACAAAGTAGGAAAAATGTTTATATTAAGTTAATGAGTTAATTTTGGCATGTAATTCATAAGTACTCTTTGCAATATTTATGTTATTTTGGGATGTAATTATGCTAAGTACTTTATGCTAAGTAATTCTGCTAAGACATGAGACCTATGATTTTTTGGTTTGTAATGCTAGGTGCACCTTTGGTGTATAACCTTTTGGCATGTAATGATAACTACTTTTATGGTGTTATTTCTATGTGCTTATTTAAGATAGCTTTTAACATTTAACTTTTGTTCAATAAGGTAACAATGATGCCATATTAACACAAACAAACAAATACTTTTCGTTAATTCATCACAAATTACATCAAACTTTAACAACACATAGTGTTTCATAAACACACTGAACACAATAAGTTACTAACATCAAGCTAAAATGCATAAAATTAAACCTAAACAACAGAAACTTAAAGACACTTATAGCAAACTACACCACACTCAAGACCAGCATAACCCCTAATATGACTATCACTTTCAAAAGACTTTTTTCCTTCTTCTTCAGTTCATTGTTTTTCTTCAACAACCCTCTAATGATTTTCTTCTGTCTATCTGGAAATTCAGGATCAAACCAACGGAAGAAGTTGCATTTCCTTCTCAAGAAAAATCTTCCACATCCATGTAATCTCCTTCATGAGTTTTCTTCTGTCCAAGCAGTCACCAAAGGAGAATCCACACCACAGTGACAAATCAACCCAGTTTTATGTTTGAATGTCGACCCATTGAAGCTTGAGGATGAATATTGAGACATTTTTGAAGTTTCTGGAAAAAACAAGGTCCGCTAATGGAGATAGAGGGATGGATGAAATAGGAGAAGATGAAGATGAAGGTTTGAGTCGGAATTTCTTGGTCGCAATTTTCTGGAAAAACAAAGGAGAGGATGGTGAAAGGAGTAAACAAATATGAAGGTTTGGAAGAGGAACATGAAGATTGTGTTTGGAAAAAGAAGATGAAGATAGAGATTATTAAAAGGAGGTGATATTACCGTTGCAAAAGCCCGCACATGCCTCACCTTTTTTTTGTTATTTTTGTTTTTTTAATCAATTATACGCGTGGAATTAAAAAAAATACAAAATAAAAATAAATACACAGGTGGCGTGCCATATATGGTTGACTGAGTCAAAATTGACGTTTTGCAAAAGGGGGTAGAGATGGGGGATCACTTTTGCCATTTTTTTAATAGAGGGCCAAAATTGCAACCTCTGCAAACTTAAGGGGTAAAAAGTGCGTTTAAGCCAAAAAAAATCAAAACATAAAATATACAATCAATTACATTTCTAAATTGTCACTCTTTCATTAATTTAATCACTAAACTATTAAAATCATGAAAAGGTCTCCAAAATATATTCCCATTGTTGACTTATCAAAGTTGATTTTTGTATTTTATTTGACTTATTAAAATTCATAGTTCAACAAGTTTGCAAAAATCAAGATAGTGTAAAGTCGTTCATCTTGTAAACTTCATATGAATATCTTTAAAAAAAACTTATTTGTTGGATCATTATTAATCATTTAAAAAAAACTTGAATATAGCCTAATGAGCAACTAATTTGAAAGGTTTAATCCCACCATTTGTTTATAGGGGCCTCATTTAAAGCCAAAATATAATTCGGTATGGACTTAGTTCATCAAAATTGACACTAGAAGAATCGAACCCACCTTAAGAGGAACCTACTAAAGTAGAAGTAAATGTCATTAGAAAGGGGTTGAATAGTGACCCTTTTAAATTGTTCTATGTTCTCTTAAAAAATAAACTATTGAGACTTTTCTTGGAGCAAGACAATTAGTAAAACAAAATATATGAATATGCAATATGTGAATAAATAAAGCGGAAAATAAAGAGTAGGGTTTAAGAGAGATCAAGTAGAGAAGTTATCCTGATTCCCCCAATGTGGGTTAGTCCAGTCCCCTTAACTTTTGTGAGATTACCCATTAGTTCTTATGAGTTTCTCCCTCCTCTTTGCAATATGCAATACTATATATTCTCTTAGCCTCATCAGGCTAACAACACTGCTATTAGTAGCTTCAACAAGCTTACATTATCACTCACGCTTTTGAAGAGCTTCAAGATATACAATCAACTATGTATTCTCTTAGCCTCATCGTGCTTACACTATCACTCACGTTTTTGAAAAGTTTGGGGATATACAATCAACTATGTATTCTCTTAGCCTCACCTGGATTACACCACTGATATTAGTAGTTTCAGCAAGCTTACATTATCACTCAAGTTTTTACAAGCTTGAGGACATACAATTAAAGTATAGTTTGATGTTTGGATCAATTTACAACTTTAAAGCCACTAAGAGGATGATAGGTTGTATTTCGTAATACTCTTAAGATGATGATCCAAAAATATAATTGAGATTTGTAAGAGTATTTGATTTTGAGATAGATGATGAATTTTTTCACTTGTATTTATGTTTATGACTCTCTTCAAAATTCATGTTTACTTTGTTGAGAGAAAACATGTATTTACAACCAATATTTGTCCTTGAATATCTTGCTACTATTCATTCTTGTAGAGAGACCTTTCATGTTTGATAGGAATTGCAAAATAGTCGTTTTCCCATTCTTTTGTACGTTGAGCACAAGAGTGTCATTTTCGACCTTGACATTATAACTAAGAGAATGAACGTGTCACTTTTCCAAAAAGTACATGAATAGTAAAATATCTTATTACTTTTACCACTTTTTCTTGCTTGTCCTTCAAGATGTGTTACTTTGTTGCTTTTACATTACTTTGTCTCCAAGACATAATTTCTATACTTTTTTTTACTAAAAAAATGTTATTTTTGTAAGCTATTTTTGTATGAACTATCTTAACAAGTTTATGAATATTGTATAAAAGTTTATGAATTTGCATAATTTTTTTTGTGCATAATCACAACTATAAGTCAACTCGACCAGGCCTTAAAAACGCAATTATTTATCTCTAACATAGAAGTAATAAAGTCAATATTTTTTTTTAACAGAAAAAAATTTAACGTTAACAAAGAATTTGACGCCCGTTTATATATATCACAAAACTTGAGGATTAATCTCCACACTTATGCGAGGAGAAACTGATTTACCCAATAAAAAACAAAAAAAAAACTAAAAGAATGTAACTAACATTTTCTTTTAAATTTTAAGTGACATTTTACCATAATTTGCCAATTACTTTAGAAACAGAAAAATTCTTTTTACTCGTGTTAATCTATTATATGTTTTTACTATTTACGTCCTTGCTTCACTAAAGAATGATCTGCATCCCTGCCTTTTTTACTCATATACCCCTCATCCATCGTCTCCATCGTTAGTTAATGATCTTCACTTTCACATTCTAAATGCCACCATAGAAACAATTCTCAATTCATTCATTTTCACAGTCATGTCACTCTGCCGCCTTCTCCTCCTCCGCTCTCTCCGCCGTCCCACAACCGTCTCTCCTATCTCCATCACCACCCGCTCCTTCGCATTCTCCTCCGCCGAAGAAGCAGCGGCAGAGCGACGCCGTCGTAAACGTCGTCTTCGCATCGAGCCTCCCTTGAACGCAATCCGTCCTCCTCCTCAACACCAGCCTCCCTGACTCCACATCGTCGCTGGTCGGACCTCGATTGAGTCTTCACAACCGTGTCCAATCCTTAATTCGCGCCGGTGACCTAGACGCCGCCTCCGCCTCTGCTCGTCACTCGGTGTTCTCGTCTACTCGGCCGACGGTTTTCACTTGTAACGCCATCATCGCTGCTATGTATCGGGCCAAGAGGTATAACGAAGCAATTGCACTTTTTCATTTCTTCTTCAACCAATCTAACCTTGTTCCGAATATCGTTTCTTACAATAATGTTATCAATACTCACTGCGATGAAGGTCGTGTTGACGTGACTCTCGAGGTTTATCGCCACATCATCTCGCATGCTCCTTTTAGTCCTTCATCAGTAACTTATCGTCATCTCACCAAAGGTTTGATCAGTGTTGGTCACATTAATGAAGCTTTTGATTTGTTGCGTGAGATGTTGGCTAAAAATCATGGTGCTGATTCAATGGTTTATAATAATATGATATCGGGTTTTCTTGAACTTGGTAATTTAGATAAGGCTAATGAGCTTTTTGATGAGCTTAAGAATCGGTGTATTGTTTATGATGGTGTTGTGAATGCTACTTATATGGAATGGTTTTTTAAGCAGGGAAAAGATAAAGAGGCTATGGATTCGTATAAGTCTTTGATGGATCGCGAGTTTAGGATGACTCCAGCGACTTGTAATGTTTTGTTGGAGGTTTTGCTTAAGCATGATAAGCAAAAGGAGGCTTCAGAATTGTTTGATCAGATGTTGGATAATCACACTCCTCCTAATTTTCAAGCTGTTAATTCCGATACTTTTAATATCATGGTTAATGAGTGCTTTAAGCATGGTAAGTTTGATGAAGCCCTTGGTACCAAGATAAATTCTAAGCCTTTTATAATGGATGTTGCCGGGTATCGTTATATTATCTCTAGGTTTTGTGAGATTGGGATGATGTCGGAAGCTGACACATTGTTTGAAGAGTCATGCTCCAAGCATTTGAGTGCGGATGTGCCTACTCACACTGCTATGATAGATGGTTATTTGAAAGTGGGTAACATTGATGATGCTTTGAGGATATTTAACAAGATGGTGGATTGTGGTTTGAGGGTGATTGCTACCTTCGGCAATAGGGTTTTTGATGAATTGATTAAGAATGGCAAAGTTAATGAGTGTGCTCATTTTTTGAGCAAAATGGGAGGACAAGATCCCAAGCCTGATTCCACTTGCTATGAGGTTGTGATCAAGGGACTCTGTTCTGAAGGTTTGTTGGATAAGAGTCAAGAGTTGTTGGACGAGGTTATGAGGTATGGTATAGGGGTCACTCCTGCCTTGCGTGAATCTGTGACTGAGGTTTTCAAAAATGCTGGGAAAGGTGAGGAGATTGAGAGGCTGCTAGATACGAACCGAATTGGATACAATTCCCGTCCAAGACCTGCATACCGTCCACCACCGGTAAGGTCCCCTTCTCAAATGGATAGAACACATAACCCAACTTATGGGCATCCACAACAGCGCCTGCCACTGCCTTCTGCTCAGATGGCTGGAGTGCATAACTCACCTTCTGAGTTTCCATCTCATATTGTAGCACCTCAGCAATACCGATACCAAACACGACCTTCTCAAGTTGCAGGAACGCATAACCAACCTTCTGGGTTTCCAGCTCAAGTGGCAGCACAAAATTCCCCACCACACTTTGATACTCGAATGGGTGGAATACGCAACCCGCCTTATGAGTTTCCTTCTCAAACGGCAGCACATCAACGGTACCAAATACCGCCTTCTCAGGTGCCAGGAGCACCTAACAAACCTTCTAGATTTCCGGTTCAAATGGCAGCACAAAATTTCCCACCACACTTTGATACTCCAATGGCTGGAACAGGTAACAACCGCTTTCCCCCTAGATATCCACCTCCAATCTCAGGGCAGCAACACCCACCGTCTCCTCAATTGACAGCAAATGGACCTTCTCACTCAACATGGCAGCCTCACCACCCTCCATGGGCGTAGCTAGGATTTTGATTTTTGGGGGACGTATTTAATCTCAATTTCGCTAAGGTATGCCGAGCATATAATACCCAACATTTTATTATTTAATGTCGTATCATATTTTTATAGTTAATTGTTTTAAAATGAATTTAAATTTGAATTAGTACGTCCCCATGAGCATTGCTTACTTGGTAGGGACAATGCATTGAAATATGCAGGGGCCGGGTCTTGAACCTCGGATACCCCACTTATTCACCTTAAGGGTGAAAATGTAGCCACTAGGCTATTTGACAACAAAAAAATTGAATTAGTCGGTACTCAGCATAACTCTAGAGTATCTAAGAATCTAAAAGAAAAATATTTATTAAAACTCCATTTATGGTTAGGATAGCAGCAGGGACTGAACCAGAAAAAATCATTGAGGGTGGCAGAAGTATAACACATGATAAACTATATGAAGAGTGACTAACTTTTACTCTTAATAATTGTATAAAATTTAACTTAATAAATAAATAAAACCATGTATCTTACAAAAGCTATGAGATACGAGAAATTTGGCGTTGAAGTTGCTGCCATTGCTATGAAAAATTTGGAAATGTGATTGTGCAATTGTAATATACACCCTCCTATCACTATTATAAGCAAAAGTCTACATTTTAAGTTCATTCAATTAATGATGTATATGGTCTTTATTATAGACCACATACATCATTTAATGAATGAATCTAAAATGTTAATTTTTGCTTATAATAGAGACCAGAGGGTGTATGTAAAATTGTTCTGTGGAAGTGAGGAATGTGGCATAATGATTGAAGTTCCTATCATTGGTTTGAGTCATTGAATTAACCTGCTACTAATGCTAAGTAAGACTGCACATAAAACATATTTCGTATGGATTCAGCCCTTTTCTTGGATCTCACTGTCTCAGCAGTTTTATAGCACTAGATTGCTGTTTAGGTTAAATTCTTCTGGGACGACAATAGATATTGCAAGTATAAGCTTTATATATTATGAAATTTGGGGTTTCCTTTGTCTTTAGACCGTTGCAGGGTCTGATATTATATGGTGTTAGTTCTAAATTTGTTGACCTACTTTTATAAAAGGTTTGTAGATTTCTTGAGTTAGCCTATCTACTATCATGGTAAAAAGGTGAACATGTACACTTTTGAAAGAAGCAACTTATACAGTGTACTTTGCAAATTTCTTGAGTTCAAAATTTTCTATTCTCACAAGAATCCTTTTATGCTGGACTTCACTGCTTTTTTTTCCTTTGTCTGTTGATCTCAGTCTTGCACAGGAAGTTGAAGCAAGTTCCAGAATTTGTTTTTTTTTTTCGTTCACTTTTGCTTTCCACATTTGATTTCATTTCTAACCGATAGTAATTACTTTTTTCGCAATAATCTGAGGATAGGGGAGTTTAAAGTTACGCATTTGTTGGATATGTTGTTCAATTTCATCTGCCAGTTCAAATTTCACAAATATGTTGTTCTGTTTCTAAGTTCATATGCCGCTTTAGCAATTGTTATTTGCAAAAGTGAAATTAGAGACCATAATTGATTATTTGTATGAGTGTTAGTTCTGCATTGAGAAGAACCCTACTAATTCAGAATTTGCCATAAAAATTGCATTTTAATCAGAAGGTGATATATGGTTATGACTTATGTGATAAGAGTGTTCTGCTAATTCTTTGTACCTCAATGTTACTTTTCCTTGCTTAATCAGTGTCAGTTCACAAGATGATAATCACTATTGGTACATTGTAGCATATCAGTATTTCTTAGTCTCGGTAATTATCTGAACTGAGGTTACTTTCATGTAGTGATAGGAAATTATGATTGGATTGTGTATATACCACAATACTTCAAATAAATTCACAACATGCCACCTTCACTTTCACCATGTTCAATAATGCGTGTCTATTCTTTTCTTTCCGCTGAACTGTGGTTTTAATTGTATGCACTTATGTACCTGAAGAAAATGCTCAAGTACAATCCTGCTGAGAGAATATATGCCAAAACAGCAGTTGATAATCCATACTTTGACAGTCTTGAGTCATTGACAAGTCTCAATATTAATGATGGCTCTAGCCAAAATGTTTGATGCAGAAGTGTCTGTTAAGGCAGCATTGTATTGCAGTCAGCGAAGGTAAATTCACACTTCATGGAGGAATTTCAAAGAACATCTTATTGAAAATTCTAAAAGTAAGGTGTTTATCAAATGTGTTGTTTTCCACATGCTGCTGATGAAGTTTCAGCAAAACTTGCATATCTTTATATCTTTTTAGTTTGAGATATTTATCATACTAGAAAAACTCAATTCAAAATTTTCTATTCCGTCAAACTTTTAGTTTGTCGGAATAATGTGTTTTTCTTTGACATATTTATCATACTAAAAAAACTTAATTCAAAATTTTCGGTATAGAAATAGGTTTTCAGCAAAATTGTATAAAAGTTTTTGGAATATTTTTTAAAAAAATAAAAAATATCAAGTTAAAAACTGTATGACACGCTCAAAATTGTCTAAAGTTTAGGAAATTGAGTGTACAATGGTGTGATAATGAATGTTAATAAAGATGAAGCATTTCTTGATATACTGTGATAAAGGTTGAAGATGCGATAATGGACAATTGAAAGCACACTCCTCATAATATATTACTAGGATAATTTTGTCATTTAATTATATTTAATTGGATAAAATAATGTTATCCTTCTTTTTATCATGTGCGCATCAAACACATGATAGGATAAATGTTTTCCTATCCATATCCTATTATATTGCTATCTAACTTTGTCATATTATGTCTCTATTTATTTTGACAATGAACAGACCCTAAACGTATTACGACAATCTCAAAAGGGGTGGGGGAGGGGGTAGGAGAAGTTTTGGCTCAAACTTGGTATGAATTTTATTTTCAAACTCAGGTTTAACCAAAAATTGATCTTAAAACTTTTCAAATGAATGCAAAAAATTGCTTTCTTCCCAACTTCATTGTATATGCTCAAGAGTGGTGTCTCAAAATTGGAAAACATATTTTTTTTATCAATGTTCCAAAATTGACATTGATTCCACAAAACTTTGATCACTTAGTTAATCACTGTCACATCTATTCAATATATTTTGTAAAACCAAAGATGATCCATATTATATAAAACAAGGGATTACATTAAAACAAGTGCCATTCAGGATCAATTTATAAATTGTCTAATTTAATTTCTTCTCACTTCTTCCCCCTTCAACCAAACCAAGCAAGGAAATATTACATTACCCCCCACATTACCTCCGTATTAAACCTTCTTTCACCAGCTTCTCTAAACATTTGAATCAAAATTCAAAAATAGACTTAAGTCATGGAAAGACCATGGCTTGTTGACCTCTCTGCTGGGTGACATTTATATTTATGAAAGGAAATTCTGCTCATTAACGATTAATGGGTGAAAATAAAGGGGGCAATCCCCTTTATTGGAAATATCCTCCATAATTCAAAAATGCAATATTCTAAACCAAAAAATCCCATGTATCCAAAAGAAAGGAGAAAAACTACGCAATTCATAGCAATAAATAACACTACAAAATACCATGGAAAGGTAAATAAAGAAGGGATCATCAAAACTGCTTTTACAAACACACAATTGTATCATAAGATATATTTAGTTATCGCAACTATCCCTACCATCACTAACTATTTATCTGCACCACTTGCAGACTCTGGTGCTGTCTTAACAATGCTTAGATAACCACCGTCCTTCGTAGCTACAGTCGCTGCTTTAACTTCATTGCAATGGTTAATGAATTTGCTCACCTCCTGGTTTAACAGGAATTGAACCCAAATATAAAAAATTAAAATCAATATTTCAATTATCTATAGTAAGATAATG
>Ga0315914_1000483_pt1 | contig 50176 bp, 27 predicted proteins | sample MpolenodulesMG_FD_203920 | JGI IMG/M metagenome (GOLD analysis project Ga0315914, IMG submission 203920) | Medicago polymorpha root nodule microbial communities from Los Angeles, California, United States - elongated nodules | ecosystem: Host-associated > Plants > Roots > Nodule | place: USA...
TTTGTAATAAAATCTTAAAGCTCTTTTAAAAATATTTTACCAATCAGATTTTAACTTAAAATACTAATTAAGTTGAAAAAAACAACAAATACCAAACAACTTTAACTACAACTTCAAAGTTTTAATTTTCAACTTTATTCTAAAAGTAATTTTTAGACCTAAAAAAAAGTATGGTCAAACACACCCTTAGACTGAATCCATATGTATCATAATAAATTATGATTCATTCAATGAATCGATATATAACCCTAAAACTTTTTAATTTTAAATTTCACAAAATTTCGCCATTAACAAAAACAAAAAAGTTTAATAAGCATCAAATTTCAAAGCATAAAAAATGAAAAAAAACATTTTGTTTATGGGTTTTAAATGTTATTATATTAAGAAAAATGATCAAAATGTTATGAGTTTTAATCGTTAATATAGTAAAATCGTCAAAATATAACAAAAAAGTTTCATATAAAATTTAATTGTACGAAGAAAAAAAGATGTTTAACATTTCAATCTTCACCAAAGATATATTCTTAAGTTTTCGATAATTCAAAATCTACACAAGGATACCAAATAGAATAAACAATGCATACACAACCATAATTTAACAATTCTCAAACACATAACCAATAAAAAACTTAAATAAAAAACATAAACTTCAACATTAAATAAACGATTAAGTTACAACGATTGATCAAAACTCAAGATTCAACTCGATAGCATTTTTGCAATTATCTAACTGTTATTTCTTGAACTAATAAGAAATTTGTTCATTCTTTCAACAAAAAAAAAAAACTGTTCATATCTCGTAAGTTCGCTTTCATCTTCCTCAACATTTAAAATATAAGATTTGTATTTTCATTATATAGTTATGAATAAAACACCATTAGCAATCTGATTGGAGACTATATAATTAAAAATTTGATACTTAATTGACGTGACGTTGGATTGATATTGAGTCTTTTTAAATCTAACTACAACCTCATTTGCATTCTCATTCACATTAGGTTTCATTTTAATCAACTATCATTAGATTCATGTTGGATAAAAATAATATGAATATAATTTTTTTCTATATTCAAAAGTGCATAATTCTCTTTCATTAAAATATAAAAACATAACTGTTAGAATAAATTTAAATAAAAATATTCAAACGCTTATCATTTGACACAAAAACAAGAGGTCAATTAGATTATTTTTTTGTTAATATGTTGTGTATCGGGGTCTAGTGTATCATAATGAATTATGATTCATTCGATGAATCGGTAGATAACACTAAAACTTTATAATTTTAAATTTCATAAAAAAAATCACAAAAGTTTGATGAACATCAAATTTCAAAGCATAAAAAACAATAAAAACATTTTGTTTTTGAGTTGTAATCGTTATCATAGTAAGAAAAATGATCAAAATGTCTTGCTTATGTGTTTTAATCATTAATAAAGTACAATCACCAAAATATAACAAAAATGTTTCATATAAAATTTAATTGTATGAAGAAAAAAAGAAGTTTAACAAAAACACTAAAATAAAAACAAATAATATTTTTTAAGTTATGGATCGGATGAACATTCATCCATATGAATAAATTGGATAGACTTTATATAATAAATTGAATTGGATGGATTTTTTTACGAAGAAATTTAGTGGATTTTAATGTAATATAAATCCATCGAATCCATTCATTTTGAAACCCTAAAAAAACAGTAAACTAAGTTAATAACCTAATGATCTTCGCTCATTGTATTTTCTTTCAAATATTTTGTCGGATGAATTGGTGGAAGAGCCAATTTATTATGGACATTAGAGATTTTAACATGTGAATTTATGTCCTTGATAACTAATATAACCGACAATGTAGAGGTCCTGCGCAATCTATAAATAATTAAATATGAAAAATCATGTCACTAATTGTAACCATAGTAATTAAGTAATTAATGTGTTGAGTTATCACATTGTGACAAACAGTGATACACGAACAACGAAATCATTTACTCACTGTCACGATGCGCTGAAATGTCAACTTATAATTATTTAATGCGAGTAAAAAAAATAAAGCATATGCAAGCCATAAAGTTTGGTGAAGACAAGACTTTACTGTAAAAGTTCATTTAGTTCGGCATCCACAACAATTTATGTTATCAACCCTTGTACTAAGCATTTAACTCTCTGCCTGCCAAGTGAATTCAGATTATTATAAGTTATCAAAGTACAAGAAGAAAATTATATACAGTTCATTACCTTTAGTAGAAAAGTAATATCTCCGTCACGTGTTGAATGAGTGCACTTGACTGCGTAAACGTTACATGGCAGGTTTTTTTTTTTTTTTTATATCGAAAAATTGTTTTACTATAAACCCCAACACAACGGTTTGCACGCAAAAACGAAACTTGTAATAAGTACATGCTAGCTTAAATATAAAAAGTAGAAAAACATGGTATTTACGTCATAAGTCACAACTAACAACTACCATAACTCACACGACAGACTTTGCAAGATAGAAGTTTGGTATGCAGTCTAAGATAAAACGATTTCGAAACAACATTGAGAGAAATAATGTTACAACAACACCTAGAATAAACAATGCATACACAATCATAATTTAACATTTTTTCGAACACATAACCAATAAAAAACTGAAATAAAAACATAAACTTCAACATTAAATAAACAATTAACTTACAACGGTTGACCAAAACTCATGATTCAACTCAATAGATTTTGACAATTATCTAATTGTTATTTCTTGAACTTATAGGAAGTATGCTCATATATAATAAGTTCACTTTCATTTTCTTCGACATTTAAAATATAACATTTGTATTTTCAACATATAGTTATGAATAAAATATAATCAGCAAGCTGATTGGAGATTTTATAATTAAAATTTTGATACCTAATTGATGTGACGTTCATTTTCCATCGAGTTTTTTTGAATCTAACTACAACTGCATTTGCATTCTCATTCGCAATAAGTTCTATTTTAATCAACTATCATTAAAAAATCTAAGGATAAAGATTAGAGTAATATGAATAGAGAAAATCAACTATCATTAACAAACTTTCACATTAAAAACAAAACAAGTTTGTTTGTTTTTCAAAAATCTTTGAAATTTGAAATCTACATTTTTGAAAAACAAAATTATTTTCTTACAAACATATTTAAAGACAAACTTTATATCCATAGAGAAATTATTTTTTTTTTTTATCGTAACTTGTGACTCCACCCGGAATCTAATAGCATAAGATCATTTAAAAAATAAAAAAAAAAGAATAAAGAAAAATATTTTTAGATAACTTCAGAGACATTTTTAGAAGTTATTGTTAAGAATTCAAGTGAAATATAAATTTCCCGGATCTAAGTTTGATTTAGAGAACATTTTTATAAATAATACGATTCAAAGATAACCAGAAGAAACAACTCACAAACATAAAAATATATATTTTGATTTATTATTTTGATCTTCTTCAACCTCAAAAGAAAATAGACATTTTAGAATCTATCAAATAAACATTTAATAGTATATTTGAATTGCTCATCAAGTATCCTTGACCAAAGAAACAACAACATTTAATGACATATTTATCAAATTAAGATTGAAATCGTAAATTGAAATAATTCTTATTTGAATAATTAATAAAATCTTATTATGCGCCGTAAGATACCAATCAATAAAATTATTGTTGTTTTAAAACAAATAGATTATGATCAAGGTCATTCAAATTTATATTGAATCCATATGTATCATAATGAAGTATGAATCATTCAATGAATCAGTAGATAACCCTAACTTTTTTATTTTAAATTTCAGAAAAGTTTGACATTAAATAAAATCACAAAAGTACAACGAGCCTCATTTTTAAACCATATTTAACCTTAAATTTTATTTGAAACATTTTTGTTGTATTTTGATGATCTCACTAAAATAACGGTTAAAACTCGTAAACAATACTACTTTTAAGTAAATTCATATGTAGATTTCATATTTTTTAACAAAATTTTGCAGAAAAGTTTATAATATTATAAGAATCTCTAAAAAAAAAATCAAAAAAACATTAATTAAATATGATTTTTTTTATAGTTTTGACTGTTGAAAATTCATATTTAATTCATGTTTTGTTGAAAAATTCATTTTTTTAGAGAGACTTTTTTTAATATTCTACACATTTCTACACAATTTCATTAAAAAATACAAATTCTAAACATGAGTTTACATAAAAGTAGGGACTAAAAGTGGTTATTGAAAATTTTACAAGGACTAAAAGTTGAAGAATTTTTTTAGAGGGACTAAAATAAAAATTGATATATTTATAAGGACAAAAAACATATTTAACACTAAAATTTAACTGCATGAAGAAAAAAATAAGTTTAACCTTTCCATCTTCACCGATGATATATCCTTAAAGTTTTTCTTAAAGTTTTTTTGAACAAGATATATCTTTAAAGTTGTCGATGCTTCAAAATCTACACAAAGATACCCAATAGAATAAAGGGTTAAATATGTTTTTAGTCCTTATATTTTGCGTGACTTTGAAGAATAGTCCTTACATTTCAATAAATGTTTTTAAAATCCCTACATTTTTCCACCGTTAACAAAATTGGTCCTTGTCGTCTATTATCACTGACCAGACAAACGGAACATGCCACATAGATGCCACCAATGATATTTTAGTAATTTCCAATAAAGTGCAGGGGCATAATTCACCTTTACCAAAAACTTTACTCACAAAAATTCCAACTTTAACTGCGATCTGGTCCTCACAGCGTGAGGGAGAAGAGGATGTCACCCGCAACAACACGAGAGAGAACAAATATGAGCAAATTGATGGTGCAGAGGACGGTAGTGGATGAGGATGGGCGTGTGGAGCTGATGGTGGTTGGGGAGAAATAGAGAAAACGTGGAGAGATGATGAAGATTAGAGAGAAAGTTCAGTTGAAAAATCAATTACACCCCTGCACCTTTTTGGAAATTACTAAAATGTCCTTGATGGCATCTATGTGTCATGTTCTGTTTGTCCGGTTAGCGAAAATGGACGACAAGGACCAATTTTGTTAGTGGTGGAAAAATGTAGGGATTTTAAAAACATTTATTGAAATGTAAGAATTATTCTTCAAAGTCAGGCAAAATATAAGGACTAAAAACATATTTAACCCTGGAATAAACAATGCACACACAACCGTAATTTAACGATTCTTGCTTGGACGCAAACAAAAAACCGAAATAAAAACATAAACTTCAACGTTAAACAAACAATTAACTTATATCGATTGGCTAAAACTTATGATTCAACTCGATAGTATTTTTGTAATTATCTAACTGTTATTCTTGAACTTATAGCAAGCCTGCTCATATCTCACAAGTTCAGTTTCATCTTCTTCAACATCTAAAATCCCAACATCATATTAAAATTGAAGGCTATAAAAACATAAAACGAATATTGAAAGCTTCAAGTTTGCAATAAAATAATGGAAAGTTAGATCCCTCTTTAATTATTATTTTTTCTTTCAATTTCTAACAATTTTTTTTGCATTATCCTTGGAGATGACCATTGACCAACTTATTAACGACCTTGTTGCTAGCCATGGTTGTTGTTGTTCGGATGAGAGACAACAATGACGGAGCATGCTTAAAAATTGGGTATAATATACTTTAATCCAAAAAAAAATGAAAGCAAGTTAATGAATATTCATACATCCCTTGTGAGCAAGTTAGGAATGAAAATCGACGAATGAGAGTTTCTAAAAATAGGTGAACCTTAAAAAGACCATAATCGGGAGTAATTGAAAGAGTTTATTTGGGCTGGATGAAATTCTAAAGTGAATGTTTGAACCTCCCTCTTTATTTCTTTGACTTTCACTCCTTCCCTCCTATCTTTATTGGATTCTATTATATTACACTAAAAACTTGTCGTCTATAAATTCAATATACGAGTTGGTTGAGATATGATTCATCTGTCTTTCAAACATCAATCATTCGTTAAAAGTGCTATTCTCTTTTTATATAATATAACATTTGTATTGCACAATTCCACATCTTTACTCCTCATTTCTTTAACTCGTGTTCTATTTCTTCCTTTGGTAGAAGCTTTTTCCGGTCATTAACACTACAACCTTAAACGTACATCATGACTGGAGGTGGTGCACAATCACAACGAATTCATTCATCTTCATCACGACCATTAGTTTGCTCGAATGATGCTTTATTGTGGTTGTCACAAGAGGGATGTATGCCGTATTGCTTAATCGACGAGGTAATGGAAATATGAATTTTATAATGTGTTAGTTTTACTTATAGTCAAACTAATTTTTCATTCCTTCATCGAGTTTTACCTATAGTCAAACTAATTTTTCATTCTTTCATCAATTTCAGGATGACAATCCGTATTGGATATTTTGGTTAGGTTGATCAATTGATGAAACTTCTTACTAATTCAAATAACGAAACTACTTTATTAGATATTATAATGTATTAACTTTACAAAATCACTTTTAATTAATCTTTATTACTCAAGAAATGTAAATCAGTTTTACAAAATTCTTACGTATTTTTTTCAAATAAAAATTTAAGGTGAGGAGACAATAATAGTTTAAGTCATGCAAGATTTTCGGGATCAAAAAATACTTATCAATGTATTTACATTTACATCACTCCAAAGATATTAGCAGAGCTCAAACCTAGAACCTATTCAAAGTCTGTCTTTTTACTACTAGACCAATCCCTTCAAGTTTTTTTTTTAGTAAAAACCCTTGGAGTTAATACTTACGGTTTTCTCCTAACACATACATTTTGAATTCAAGTGGTAATGAACTTCACCAAAAGATAAATCATTTGAAAGAACATAAGTTTGATTTTTCGGAGGAATAATTCTCAATCAAATTATCCTTACAACCGAACTCTAAATTACTAGGACCCTGGGTTAAGACAAAAAAAAATACTCAACATATTTAATAATACTTTCAATATATATTTTTTATTTGAAATTATTACCAACATATTTGTGATCACAAATTGAATAATTTTGTAATTCTATGAGTTTAATGATTTGATAACACGGACGTTAGCTGGTGTGGTTTGTTTAAGGAACGGTTACATGAGTTTTTGGTAGGCTTGATGGTTATTTTGGATAAGTTTTTTAACGGTTTGACACAAGACCTGTTTCTGCTATATCGCAGACGTTTAGACTTTAGTTTTTGGAGATGACCTCTTGGTTTGATGTCCAGTTTTTATTGGTTTCGAGGGCCCTTGGTGGAGGGTGTTTTTGGTTTGCTTGTAAAAGTTTATATTTAATACACGTGTGTTTGTTTGAGTGTTCCACATATATAAAGACACTTTTCCTTTGTATGTTGCTCTTTAAGTCTTCTAACTTAACATTCCTTCTGCTTGCTAGGATTCTTTGTGTTTTAAATAAATTTCATTTTAGTTTTTTTAAAAAAATAAATTTGATAACATCAATTTTAATTTGTTTTTCCTTTTTTTTTTGAGGGAATTTAATTTGTTTTTCCTAAATACCACATTAAATCCACCGAGAAAAAAACAAAATTAAATTCATTTGGCAAGATAACTATCTTGGTCTTTCCCCTAAAAAAAAACGTATCTTGGAGTATTATGGTGTTCTAGTTCTCCACGTGCGTGGGAGCTGGGAGTTGCTAAGGTTTTGAACTGATTGGAACCAATTGACCTCTAGGGACTAGGGTCCACTGCATCGTACCAACTTAATTATATTCAGAATACTATTCTAATACTAGTTGAATCTACGAGTGTCGTTTAGTTATTATACATTTTGAATTCTTACGATAAATAATCTGTATATTTTTCTCTCAAAAAAAATCTGTATATTTTGATCATGCCATATATAGTAGTAGATATAGAAATAAGAGATTGTTCCAAAGAAAAAAGAAATGAAAGACAAAACTACTATTAAATTCACCAACCAAAATAATACTGCTAGCATGTACCCAAAAATAAAGGTAGAAAACTGTCGGCCATAGATTCATGACCATGCAAAATATATTGAAAAAGTTAAATAAATTTTTGAATTGTTTAATCAACATACATCTCCTTAGAGTCTACTCGAAAATAAGCGAATGAAATGTTCATGTTTTAGTATGGGTAACAACATCTCGAGTTAAACCTATAGATACAAGCGAATGAGGTCGTTCATTTTTTAGTACGGATAACCACATCTCAAATTAATCTCTATATTTTTATTAATGTACCCACATGTATCACCAATTTGATATCTAATAAAATGTTATAAGTTTTTACCTCTAAAAAAAAAATGTAACACGTCCCCTCAAAAATTAAATAAAATAATATTACATGTTTTTTTTAGCAGAATAATGTTACATGTTAAGAAGCTTAAAGAACAATTTTTGTATATTCAACGTGTTAAAACTTTTTTTTTAATATAGCTTATTAGTTATTTAGTTTTTTTAATCCTTAACGTAGACGTATATATAATTTGTACCAAAAAGAAAGATACGTATGTATAAGATCAATAGAAAAGATATTTTCATATTTTTTATCCGTGACATTTAAATTAGAAAAGATTCAATAAAATTGAATTATTTGTCATAAACGTAAAAAAATTATAATTCTCAGAACAGAAAATAATTTAAGACAATTAAAATATTCAACAAAATATGTCAAATTCATTGAATAATATATTCAACGGTCAACAAAATCATTTTAAAGGTTTTTTTTTTTTATAAAAAATATCATTTTAAATTTTACCATATTATACATTTATATGTTAGAATTTCTTTTCACCAAATCACATGTTATTCTTTTTGACCAGCTTTTATTTCATTACCAATAATAATAAGATCAATATTCCTTTAAAAAAAACAATAAGATCAATACAAGATTGTCTTTTAATAAAAATAAAAATAAAAAGGTGAACACTATTTAAAGATGTAACCGCCCTTTTTAAAGTCGGATTTATTCAAACGTCTTACCTTTCTAATAAATTAAACACTATAGTTATTCAAAAGGAAAAAAAAAAATGACAAGCAATCAAATATTATAACACCTAATTCAGAGACATTATTGATTGGCGTTTTATATTTATCAATTTAATCACACGCTTAGAATCAAACTTGAAATCCACTCATCCAACTATAAATCATATGTTAGATTTTGAAAAACTAATTTCTTCACGGCAACTACAACTACGTTAAATAGTTATTAACATGAGTTGTGTCTGATCCAACTTAAATAATTAAGACATAACTGTTTGATTGATCTTAAATAAATGATCAAGATTGTTTATTGAATTTTTAAAGTATGTCTTTAAAACACTTATTAATATTTGACTTATTTAATTATTGGTTGGTGTAGTATAACTTTTTTAAAAAAATAGGTTGAATGAATGAATTAGGGGAAAAAAAGAAGGAATAAAGAGAAAGAAGAAGAGAGAGGGAGGGAAGAGATTTTGATTTCACTGATTCATTCATTCACGCGGAGGAAAGGGAAGTCTGTATCTAGCTGGCTGTCGGAGAGATCCCTCTGACCACGTGACTCACCACCTCATCTCTCTTTCTCTCTTTTCACTTTTATTAACAATAATAACAAAACCCAACCCCATCGCTTTCTTCACACCTTCCTTCTTCTTCTTCTTCTTCCATAAATCTTAAACCCAAATATCTCTCTCTCTCTCATTTTCTTGTTTCCATCATCACTCTCTTATTCTCTCTCTCTCTCTCTCTCCACTCCTATTGGCGGTTACTTTGCTTCTTCTTCCACCATTTCACCGCCACGCTGTGCCAAGATTCTCATTCAGATTCAAATGCTATTATTCCATTTGATTCCATTACTGCTTCGATCTTCTTCTACGGTACTATAATTAATCTCTCTTTTGTCTCTTTCTTATTCTTCAACGCATTCTTGGATTTTACTCTATTCATTTATTTATTGGCGCCACTTTCATTTCCGTTTTTTTTCTTACTTCTTCATTCTCTTTCTCTCTCATTGATGCATTTTAATTATTAACTTTGTCTTTGCTTATATAAATTGCTTTTAATGCGTGGCGGTGTTGTTTTATACTATTTCATTAATTTTTGTAATGTTTAGTAGTATCCATGATTTAATATATACGTTAGTTATTCAATGAATTAATGTTGATTTAGTTGTATCGATGATTTAGTTTAATGTGAAATCTGATATTTCTTCTTTTTTTCATACCAGATACATTAGTTATTCAATGAATTAATGTTGATTGCAGAGAGAAGAGAGTAGACTTGAACGTTTGTGTAGTATTAGAATTTAGAATTAGAATTCAACAATTGTTAGGGACGATAAACTGAAGGAAGAGAGAGAATTGTGAATCTGATCTTGTGTATTTGCAACATTTCATTTTTTCGGTTCATTGAATAACTGATAGTAATTGATAGTCTATATGACATATTAGATACATTAGTTATTCAATGAATCTATTTTTTTTCTTCTTATAATTGAGATTGGAGTGAGTATTTTGATGAGAAAAGACGAATAACGCAAAATGTGGGTAGAATATTTATAGTTAGATTCGTCTATGTTTGTAGTAGATTGTAACTAATCAACTTTTAGTTACAACTCAAACAGAATTCAGTTATGTTCTAATAAGCTATACTCTGAGTTACACAAGCATGACTAAATATTGCGAAAACTATATTGCTCTAATAAGTATGGATAGTAGGTTAATGCAGAAGTTTATGGGCAAAGATTGAATAAGAAAGAAGAGAGTATGAGAGAGAATCTCTTACACATCAAATTAATGTTATCAAACACATAAATTGGATTAAAATCGGGCAAAGGGTGATAGATTGTAACTTGGAGAATCATAACACGGGTGACGGGTGGGTATGATCCATTATATGAGTGTTTAATCTTAAGATAGTGGCTCCTACTTACTTCAGTGGATCATACCCACCCGAATTGCCATTTTCATTCACAAAACCTTTTTGGTTGAATATGAGGAGAAATGGCCGAGTTTCAGTTTTCTTTGGCTGATTGGCACTTAGGAGAACTATAGTAAGTATGAGCTAATAAATTTAAAATGCCGCACTTACTTAAAAATAATCCACAAGAAATAAAAAATGTGACGAATTTAATGCATGTATGTTTGGAGTTAGAACTGTACATAATAAAGGTTGCATTCAGCGTGTCATGCACTAAGCATGGGAATGTTACATTTTTGGCATTCAGAAGAATGGCCATTCAGCGCGTCATTCCAGCTTTGTTGGTGTCTATGTCCTTTTCAGAGTAGGGTAGATTTCAATTTCAATATCTCATGTTTCTATGTAGCATACCCATGGAAAAGGTACATTGGGAATGCCAAACTTGTGGAAAGATTCCTTGTTTTTATTCACGATTTAGAGTAAGGTCGTCCTGGAATTTTTGTCTTTTAAGTTCATCTTAGTTAATAATATTTGTTCTGAAATTTTCTCTTGTTGTTGCATCTAGAATAATGCTAGTGACTGACACATTAGGGTCAATTGTAACTTGTGGCAGTTTAATCCGGAGAGAGGTTCTTCTTTATGAGTAGCTAAGCTAGGTATTTTTAACCAAATTTACTGCATTTATTTTGGTACTGTAGCTTTATTGACTATTGTCCGTAAATGCTTCATACCTTGTATTTGGTTTATGCAGGTTATGTGGTCTTCAGCTTGAAACAGTTTAGCTGCTTAAGTATGTTTTTCAATGATTTGTGGTTTCAGAACTACCTTTTGCTTTCAGACATGGTCTCTTATGGATTAAGAAGTGCAGAGAAATGGTTTTAAATTCAGAATTTACAAGAACATGGAGGGGACACGAGAAGAAGCACGGATGGAAGAGCAAAGGCAATCCTATGTGTCACGGTGGCCTTCAGATTTCGTTGGAAAATTTGGATCTGTTTCTTTGGGAACTCAAGACGAGACCTTAAATAATAAAGAATCACCTAGACATTCAAACCAAGATTTTATGTCACCTCAGAGGGCATCACAGATTCTATGGCACACTGGAATGCTTTCAGAACCTATACCAAATGGTTTTTACTCAGTTGTTCCGGTGAGGATTGATTCTTTTGTCACTTTAATAGTTAGGATATATAATTGCACTTGGTATGACACCACGAGCTTGGAGTATATTGCTTGATCATGTTATAAATGCATGGGCTTGGAGTGTAGTTGTGTTTTCAATATGACTTACCTATTTTATTGGAGATACCAATCTGGTATGATTTAGAAAAGAGTTTACAGGAAAACAGAGTTTCTTTTATTAGATGAGTTCTAATTATTGTCGCACGGATGAAAACAGCAAAGAAAATATCAATTTTCATTTATTTATATCATTTTTGAGAATTTTTCCTTTGATTATCTTATGTCACATATTGGGAGGATATTATCTTCTGTTCTGTACTTTATTCTTTGTCCTTTCTTGATAATCATTTTTTTAATAAATTTGGAAAAGAAGACCCATAAATGAAGCATCTTTTTTATGAAAATTCAGGGTATGCTAATTTTACAAAATACAGCATTGAGCTATAGTACTCAGTTATATATAACTTGTAGGAAAAGCGTTAGGGATCTTTTGTAGTTGCTTGGTAAGAGTAGCGTAGCATGGTGTCAATGTGCTTGTAAAGGCACATGTTTACATTGCATGGTACATAATTGAGGTGAAGAAATAGAACTTGTCTTTAGTCTGTGCAAAATAGTTATTGATTATGGTATCATACACTATGACAAGAGGTATCAATATCATTGATTGTTAAAGAAGGGGTCATTTAGGTTTGCAAGAAGAGGTAAACTCAACACATTCTGAAATTCAACACGGTTCTTTTGAAGTTTCCCGATGAAAGATGATCTAATTTCGTCCCTTTCTTTTAAATTTGCTTATTCTGTTAAGTTCTTATGGTTACTTGGCTGTACTGGCTATTTGCTCTGTAATATAGTTTTGAAGTGTTCTGCAACAACCTTCTGCTCATTTATAGCATGCAGTACTCCTTGAATTTATGTCTTATCTCTATTCTTGATATGCTACCATGCTTTCCTCAACATCTTTCATTGTCATTAATAAATCCGATGATATGCAGGAGAAAAGGCTCAAGAAACTTTTTGATAGTATTCCTACTTTGGACGAGCTTCAAGCCTTGGGTGGAGAGGGTTTTAGGGCTGATGTCATTGTTGTGGATGCAAAGAAAGATAGAAAGTTATCTATGTTGAAGCAACTAATTGTCACATTGGTTAAAGGACTGAACACAAATCCACTTGCAATAATTAAGAAGATAGCTGGATTGGTATGTACTTTTATTGTATCTTGTTTTGTAGCTCTTGTTTAGCGTGTTAGGATTTCTTCATATATTATTGTTGTTCCATATTGTTGTCATTTGATGCAATTTTTTTCCTTGTGCAAAAATGCACGTTAAAAGGTCAAATTCTATTCCAAAATAACCCCATTGTCAAATTTTATGAGTTGTGTTCTTCCTCGTAGTAGGTCGTTCTATTCATAGTTTCTACTTTCTGATTTTAGTCAGCAACAACTTATTTCAATTAAATTATTCCACCTTTAGTTATCAATTACAAGTTCGTTGGTTGGCATTAATGTCAATTATTTATAGTAACTTTCTTTTTAATGCCTTTATTTGATATTTATTTTATTTTTTAAACATTGTAAAAATCTTTCTGATTTTATTGCCTTTATTTTATTGCTCACCATTTATTTTGATCTTACTTCCTACACAGGTTTCTGATTTCTATAAGCGACCAAATGTTGAAAGTCCAGCAAAAGCTGCACTTGAGGAATCCTCCCACATGTTTGAGAGTCATGGTGTCCAGATGCTGGGGCAAATAAAGCATGGCTCATGCCGTCCTCGAGCTATCTTATTTAAAGTATTAGCAGATACTGTAGGTCTAGAAAGTAGGCTTATGATGGTAAGGCCTACTATTTTTTGGTTGTTATAAATTACAATTACTCCCTGCCTCACTCTTGTTTACCAATGTTTTCAGTCCAATGATAATATTTTTAGCAAAAGAACTGACGATAAATATTCAAATTTGTTTACTATCATTATCTAATTTTGAAGGATTCTTGTTTCTCTTCATCAGGGTTTTCCAACTGACGGAGCTGCTGATTGTGTAGACTCATACAAGCACATGTCTGTGATAGTTGCGTTAAATTCTGTGGAACTGCTGGTTGATCTTATGCGCTTTCCTGGCCAACTGTTACCACGATCAATCAAGTCAATTCTTATGACCCACATTTCTGCAGCAGGAGAGAGTGATTCAGCAGAAAATGATTCTTGTGATTCACCATTAGAACCAAACAGTCCTTTATATGGGGTTTCAGAGAGGTTAGATCCTGAGAGTTTAGAAACTTTAATTTTTTTTTTCCTTTTGCTCAATTGCATATTTGCTAGCTTTTTTGTGTCTCAAAATTTTATTGTCCCCTAATTTTAATTTTACCAAATTAGCAATCCATTTCTTATAGTTTCAAGTTCAGCAATTATAATTGAAGCTGTTTGTGTACCAAATCCCATTTAACATGATACCAGAGCTAGATTTTCCAAGCGATGTAGCAATTGGACACACTCCTAAGCTGCTTGGGAGGGTGGGTATTCAAGCACCATCCGTGTCCCACATTGTCATGGTTCACAGGCTGTCCAGTGCCCACATGTGTGGGCACACTTATAATGCTGTCAATTGCAGATAGTGAAAAACAGGGGATTGTTAAAATTCCACTAGATAGCGTATTGAAGAACAATAGCGGTTTGTCCAAATTCTGCTACACTATAGCGGTATAGCACCACTATAGCTGCTTTTTAACAACACTGCACGCTCATCATTTGAGCTAGTTTTCAGGAGTGAAATAAAAAAACACTTTAACAAATATGTCCTCTCGTCAGAATGTTGATATCCAATTATTTAGGCTGTGACATGTCACCACACTGTATCCTAGTCAGTAAAGTTAATAGACGAGCGTCTCATCATCAAATTTCATGCCATACTGACAAAATAGCAATGCCCGCGAAGAGGGTGTCGCACTCTGCACCAAACTGACAAGACACTTAATTATATCAACCTGAAAACAGTAAGAATAACATTATTACATTTGAGGAAGGGGGGAGGGGGACGGAAACTGGACCTTAAAGAAGCAAGGACATTCAGAATAATAATTAAGTCTTCTACATTTGCACATTAAATTGCAACTTCTGAGTATGCATTAGACAAATGAGTGAAATGACCTTTAAGTCGTCTGTTTTGTTCGTTAAAAGAGTTGTTAGTTGACTGATATTGATTTTCTTGGCCCCCCTTACAGTGCTGAAAAAGATGACAATCTCCAATTCCATAGAAGATTTGAAGCATCTTCAAATGTATCAAGTCCTCCCTTGCGAAACATGATGTTACGATCAAATACCTGTCTGGACAGGAAATTAAGGTAATACTTCCATTGCTAGATCTTATGCTTTGGTCTTGTTGTCTTGTTATTTTTGTTCAGTTTAAGATTCTATTCTCTATCTTTCCCTCTTCACTTTGAAGTGTTATTTTCCATTATGATTTGGTTGTTTTCTATGGTTTGTGAACCTTATTTAACTATATTTCTTAAATATGTAGAATACCAACTGTTTCTTGTTGAATGGTTTTGTCAATTTCCTCAGTTTTTCTCATAGTGAACCCAACATTGCAACTTCATTTGGTCGGCGCAGTCGAAGAAAGGTCATTGCTGAACAGAGGACTGCTAGCTCAAGGTTATTCCTGATTTGTGTTTTTTAGATTGATGTGTGTATATTGTTCATGATCTTGGATATTGTTACTAGGGGTGTTCATGGGTTGGGTCAACCCAGAAAACCCGGTCAAACCCATCCAAAAAATCCAAAAAAATGGGTTGGGTTGGGTAATTGGGTGGGTATGGTTTCTAAAAATAGAAAACCCATAAAAATAAATGGGTTTCGGGTAAAACCAGACCCAAACCCAAAAAATCCACTTACCCAATAATGTTAATATTTTTTATCTTTATTTTCATAGGGCAAAAGAAAGTTATATTTCCAAAATATACACATTGTACCCTATATATTGAAAATCAAAACATACTAGAGTTACAAATTAATATGTTGTACTTTTTGGTTATTTTGATACTAATGCAATTTTATGTCATGCAACTTTAGTTTGTTGCAAGTATTTTATGATGGAGTTTATTATTTGATATTCTATGATGCATAAAATTATAGTAAAATAAGTTAAACATTTTTTTTAAGAAAATTAAAAAGTAGAGTACTATTTTAAAAAAAAATTACAAGGACTTGTCATTTAGTCATTTAATATTAAAAAAATAGAAAAATAAGTTGGGTAACCCATTACCCAATCCAACCCAACCCAAAAATTAGTGGGTTTGCTCAAACCCACCCAATAGTATAACGGGTGGTTATTTTACCTCACCCAAACCGGAGTATCCTATTTGGTTTGGTTTTGGGTTTGGCCAAACCCAACCACGAACACCCCTAATTGTTACTTTATTGAACATAGTGCTTTAAAACTTATCTTGATTTTGATTTGTTAGATAAAACTTTTTATTTAACTTAGTTAGCTGGTATTATTTTTTTTACTCTGGCAATATGAGCATTTTTTTCAGAAGCTGTTATAGGTTGTTTCTCAAAATAACACTCCCTCCTTCCTACAACATATGTCATTCTAGCAAAAAAAAAAAAAACTGGTTCGTTTTTAGTCATTCTAAAAAATTTCTTTGAACAGTCCCCGAAATGTTTTCCGTCAGTGAATTTGGTCCTCGCTGTTAAAGGCTGCATGCACGATACTGTACAGAGGGACTGAAAACGAAAGACTATATTTGTAGGGATAAAAAACGTGTGTTAAAATAAGTTTTTGATCTATCTTTGTTTTTAGCCTCTAATAAAATGTCATGTTTAACTTATTTTCATTAACTCTACCTCTACCTGCAAAACTTATTTATGTGGAAAACTTCACTTCACAGTAAAACTCTAACCTAGGGCTCGTGATACCATGTTGAAAGTACTCTATAATTCCAGAGTATATTTTATTGCAATGTAAAGGGGCTCCTTTTATAGGATAGAGTACATAAAGTCACTCCACAGATTAAGGAGTGACTGAAGGAATTAAAATTTTAAAATAAAACATGATAAACATAAAATCAAATAGTATCGAGCTAATAATGATTAAAAATATTTCAACAGTTATCTTTAGTTTTCAAATGGAATTTAGAGTGACAACCTCCCCCCAGTAGACTTGCCAATTGTGTCTTACTTATGGGTCTGTGTTTTATCAATTTGTGAACCGGTGTTACCGGTATCTAAATGATCTCTGAATTCAATTTACTAAAATACCTTAGATGTTAATACTTTGTGCTCAGTCTCCTTTAGTGCTTCAACTTTTTTTGTTCTTTCTGATTTTGCAGTCCTGAACATCCATCATTTCAAGCTCGTGGACAGTCCAAGCTTGGCGGTGAAAAGACTGCATTTAGAGATTTTGCTGATGAACAGGCTACATCAAGGTTTATGTCTTTATGGTTCCGTAATGTTTGCTTGTACCATGTGATTGGCTGTTGGCTTTTATTTTTAACTTGACATTTTTCTGTACTGGTTTCTTTTTAGTCAAGGAAAACTAGTTCAAGTTTAGTTATCTCCTCATTTTTTATCTTTCTATCCAAGTTTGGCTGTATAAATCTCTAATAACAAGTTCAAGTTTGGATAAAACAATGATATTGGTTAGTTCAAATTTTCATGAGAATTGCCGCCTAATACTGGCAAAAGCGTAACAAGGATAAATTATCATCACTATAGGCGTCGCAGATTCGCAGTGGACTAGAAACTTAGAGATCATTTCCTTTTGCCCTAATGAATTTGGTGGTGTGGACATAAGTTTCTGATGGTCATTATATCTTGTTATGTATATATATGAGAGTATTTCTTCCTCATATTTTCAAATAGACAACTCTTTTTCTTTATTTCTTTCAGATCCAGCTATAAGTCAGATGGTGCATCCTCATCAGGACCTCGTAGACTACGAAGAAGAAGCATTAGTATTACACCAGAGATTGGTGATGATATTGCACGGTTGGTTGTTGCTCGGTTATGCTTCTGCATTTGTGTACGCTAAGCTTGGTGTCCATGGTGCTGAGCAATGTTAACTTGTTTATTGCATGTTTGCTAATGATTACTTAAAAACAAATTCAGCCATTTTTCTAGAAATCTATAAGCTAATCCAAACACATACTTGTACCATAACTTTATCACCTTCAATGATTCTTTTTTCTTCTTTAAATTGTGACTATATTGTCTGTTATCCATTTATCTATTTTTTGTTGCACAATCCATTTTTTCATTCCTTTTGGACATACACATGCTTATCTCAGTTTATGGACACGTCAGAGATGATAAAATTCCCTTGATCATTTTGTTTTTTAATCACGTGCATAAGTTTGTGTGCGTGTGTTTTTTTTTTGTTGAATCTTTCTTTCATGTTATTCTGTGCATTTTATCACGTGTTTTTTTGCCTTTAGAAACTAGAGGTTCACTTGCAGAAAACAGCATTTCTCATTTGAAGTGAGATGTTACTCATGTGAGCTTTTAAGGTCTTCTTTGGAATTTAAAAAAATTCAGAGTTTTTGACTACATAAGTGTTGCATGGTCTCATTATTTAAAACTTAATGTTAGAATTAATTTTCTGAGGAATTGGTTTTCTTTTTGGCCAGAAAATCGTGCTTCCCTTAAGTGACTCATGAACTTTAGTTGTAAATACATACTATGTCATATGTATTGGAATGTACATTTTTTCCCTCTTGATCTTGATAGATGTGTGCCTGGGGTAGAGCTTTGTTGTTGGTAGCTGTGGGACTTTCAAAGGGTTTCTGTAATCTGATATGAGTTTTAGGAAGATTCCTTATTCATATCCCATATGCTCTTTTTCTTTCCTTAAATACTTATTTTATTCCATTTTATAAACTTTTTAGGGGAGGATTGTTGGATCAATTAACCCTTGGTTGTGTTATAATGTAATGAAGCACGGATACAAACACGGACACCGGATACGACACGGACACAGACACGCCGACACCGCTAATGATTTGAGAAAATCACATATTTCAGTGTAATTATAAGTGTCAGTGTCAGACACGACACGTGTCCGACACGAGACACGCCTAATCCAAAGAGTGTCCGTGCTTCATATGTAACTTACTAATTTGATAGATCGTCAGAGACTTGGCTATCATACATGTTCCTGCTTTGTGTTAAGCTACCAATACAACGAATGTAATAATTATTATGTTAGTACTTTGGCCAAGTGAATTAATGATCCCCAACTTCCAGCATTCATGGTGCATGATCATCTGTTATTTTAATTCAGTGTGTAATGTATTGTAAATGTCCTGTTGCCAATTTATAAGTTTTTTTTTTTATAACTGTGATAACTCAGGATCTAATCTCTGTAGGGCTGTGCGAGCAATGAATGAAAAACTAAAGCAAAATCGTCTTCTAAGGGAACAAGGGGATGATAGTTCCTTGCCTCATTCTCCCAATGATAGAACTAGCAGTGCAGAGCTTCAGAAAAATGTATGTGTTGTGTGCATTGTTCTGGTAACAATGAAGTATGCTATCATTCAAACTGCCTTTCTCTAGCTGTCGCATATTCTGCATCTCCTATGCATCACATCCGTGGTTGTATCACACAATTTGTTGACAACCACAAAATAATTTTGTTTTATAATAATTGGGGATATAATCATAACCATAATGATCCATAATGATTCTGGAGTTACATGTGTGGTTTTCATTATTGATGAGTCTTGTTTTAAATGGTTTGGGCATGTGCGGAGAAGATTTATAGAAATATTGGTAAGGAAGGTAGATTAGATACAGGAGAGTCCAATAGTTAGAAAGAGGGAGACCAAGGAAAGTTATTGGTCAAACTTGTTAAGTTAAATTTGGAATAAATGACCTGTTATTAGACATTATTCACGATAAGTCATTATGACGTTTAATCCATGTAGCCTACTCCACATAGTTGAAAAATGCTTTGACTGTTGCTATTTCAATGTTGATGATTATATTATAGTATTAACATGTGAAACTTAGTGTATAAAAATATTTGGACTGGTTTCTGTTTTAAAATATGAAGTTTGACGCACGTGACTCCTATGCTGCATTATAACAGCTGTCAAATTTCCGTCTTGATGGTCATGAAACGTCCCCCTTACATCCACTGCACCGTGACAATGTACCTTCTCAAAAGGCAGTGTCATTACCCTCTTCACCACATGATTATCGAAGACAAACTTCTGAGACAAGCAGGCCATCGGGATATGAATTGAATGATGAACTGGAGTCAACTTGGAATAAAATCCTCGAATCATCAATGGCGGATAATAAACCTCTGTTGCCTTATGAAGAGTGGAATATTGATTTCTCAGAATTGACTGTTGGAACTCGTGTTGGGATCGGTACGTTTTCAGATTTTCCCTCAATTATTGAAATCATACGATTTGTGATTTTCGTAGCGCAGCTTAGTATCATTCATATGATCTAAACATGATTAATTTGCTAAAATGATTGTGAATCACTCTTTCTGGCTGATTCACATGACTCCCAACTATTTCAGAGGTTGGATTTCTATATATTTTTGCTTGACTGTGAAACACAATGGTAGATCTGGATCAGATCTGAATTTTTTATTTGAAAATCCAAGAAAAGACCTTCAGTACTAAATTCTACTTCTCCCACATGAAGAAAAAAATTAAAAATAAAATTGCATGATTCATTTTCCGCCTCTTTTCTAGTTTCAACATTTTCAAGGCTTGGTGTTGAATGTAGATCTCCTTTAAAGGAAGAATCTCGGAAAAGGAAAGGAAATATTGTAGTTTTAGCCAAGGAATTAGTGCATGGGATGGGAAGGTGGAATGAAATTAAATAATTAGTAAATCAGTAAAGAACTCCAACTAAGAATTAATTGAGGAATGCAAAATCTAATCAGACATATTAAGGAAAAAGTTTTAGAAATTTATAAAGAGATCAGAATTGGAGTCTCAGTATTTATGAAAGAAATAAAATTGGAAAATTAGCTACTGTACTTTTTTATTTATTTAAGTTGTTTTAGCAATTGTAACTTAATTTTAATTTTTTCTTACCAATTCAGAGTATGATATCACTGATTTTTCAGAAAGTATCCGTTCAATTCTATTCATGATTTGAACTTCCCTGAAGAGAGCTAGGTTCATCTAATTTATGGAACTTCATTGCTCTACACTTTTCCAGGGTTCTTTGGAGAAGTTTTCCGTGGCATATGGAATGGCACAGATGTTGCAATCAAGGTTTTCCTAGAGCAAGATTTAACTGCTGAAAACATGGAAGATTTCTGCAATGAGATATCCATTCTCAGGTATTTTGCGATGATTTGTTGTTTGTCAGTAATTTTTATGTTACATCCAACATTTACTGATTCCAGTCTCTTGTTTTTGTCTTTCGCTCCCTATCTTCCAGCCGACTGAGACATCCTAATGGTACTCTTCAACCTCTTGTTATTTATATAGTAATATGGCTTTTCACCAATTGTTATTGTGCATTACTTTTTCTAGAATGAAAATATATGCAACGGAATCTAAAATTATGTATCATCATTTTATCTAATTTTTGTAGTTATTAGAATGGTATTGTACATATACTGTCCTCCTAAGAGCATCTCATGTCATGTATAAAAATAATATTTCATGCACCATATTTCCTTTGCGATCATCTATAAGTGATTTAATTTTATGCAGTCATCTTATTTCTTGGTGCATGCACAAAGCCTCCACGCTTGTCAATGGTGACAGAATATATGGAAATGGGATCTTTGTTCTACTTGATTCATGTGAGTGGTCAAAAGAAGAAGCTTAGTTGGCGAAGAAGACTAAAAATGTTGCGTGACATATGCAGGTAAGTGTTCTGGTTCTTTTTTTGAATGGTAAGTGTTAGTAATTAGTTGCTAGATTAGTTTTTTCTCCTTTGTCCGGGTTTGAGCCCAGGACCTCCAACTCCTTATCCCTTAGCTCAAACCAGTTGAGCTACCCATCCCCCCAGTAAGTGTTCTGGTTATTCACACCCTTCAGAACCTTTCAGTTCTCCATTCTTTTCCAATATAAGTCATTTAAGCTTCATTGTCCATTTACATTCATGTCAGATATTGTTGTTGGTTCCGCAAATATTAATTATGCATATGGTGGAAAATTATGTTCATCCAGCCCAATGGAATACGAAACAGATCCTACCATAGTGAATAAAGCAAATAATCATAATTATTTAAGGGTTTCCCCAATGAAAGTGAAATACAATTTAGAGCTCATTAGAAGTTGAGTTTAATTGGTTTATCATCACAATGAATTATTATAAAGTGCCAGATTGTATTTTACTTCAGTCAAATTGTATCTCTGTTAGTCAAACTGTTTGTTCTGCAAGACTTGTAAATTTGGTAGTTGATATTGGTAAGATTCTACTTCGTTTGTTGACATTTACAAAAACTCTTTGGTGGTGAGTAGGGGCTTGATGCATATACATCGAATGAAGATTATTCACCGTGATGTGAAAAGTGCAAATTGCCTTGTGGATAAGCATTGGACAGTAAAAGTCTGTGATTTTGGACTTTCAAGAATAATTACTGAGTCTCCCATGAGAGATTCTTCTTCAGCTGGAACACCAGAATGGATGGCACCTGAACTGATTCGAAATGAGCCATTCACTGAAAAATGTGATATCTTTAGCCTAGGTGTGATAATGTGGGAGCTCTGCAACTTGAGTAGGCCATGGGAAGGCGTACCTCCAGAGAGGGTATGTTTGTTAGATTTGTTGCGATTTCTATTGCTGTCACAGTTCTATATTGGAAACATATTTGTTGAATTCTGGAATCAAAGTAACAGTTTATGTTGGCTAATCTTTATTCTCTGCCGATTAGGTGGTTTATACTGTTGCTAATGAGGGTTCCAGATTGGAGATTCCTGAAGGCCCGCTAGGCAGACTGATTTCAGGTATCTGCGACTGATTCATAACTTGAATCAATACCTTTTTTATTTTTATTTTTTTTAAAAATTATTTTATATTTTGTTTTTTTTAAAAAGAAGCATTAAGCATGTTATAATTCAGATCCCATCTAGTTTAACTGGTTACCTGACTTTTCATGTGCAGAGTGTTGGGCAGAACCGCATGAGCGACCAAGTTGTGAGGAGATCCTGTCTCGCTTGGTGGATATCGAGTACTCGATGTCTTGATGCAGCAATTACCTTTTGTACATAGTGAACTCTGGGTTGAGTTATCACATTGTATTTTCGGCTGATGTTGTAAACTAATATGAATTATATGTCCTGAAAACATGTTAAAATGTGCATTCGTGCATTTCTTGACTCGTCTCTTATGTGAAGCAACGTAAAGAGAAGGAAAAGAAGCAATGGCTGTTTTTTATCCATCTCTTTAATCACACAAAATATGGTTGACCTTTCATTTAATGGTTGAAGATTTTGAAAGAAGTGATTCATGACAGAATATTCAATATACTAAACAGTCAAATCCTACTGGCTTCCATTCTTTCAAGCACATGCTTAATTTTAACCTTTGAAGCACGGGCGTACCTAAAATAGGTGTTCGGATCCTTTCCTTCACATTACAAAGGAGGGATGAGAGAGAATATAGAATTGAATGGTAAAAAAGCGACAAAAGAAGAGATAGAGAGGATGGACAGAGTGAAGGAGAGGATCCGGCTCTCTAAAATAGTGATGCTCGGTGCTAGACTGCTAGTACATGAATTGAACTAAACACGTATATCCATTTTATCAGTAAGAATTCCAAAATATGCTGGGGTACATAAGATAATTCAGTCAACTGTGATAGAAATTCAGACAAGATTTTTTGTTGTTTTTTACGCTAACGGACCTACCTTGGGTTTTAAATTTTTTTCCGTATTTCGTATCCATAGTTATGCATCAGATTCTAACCTAAGATATAAGTTTAAATACAAAGAGAGCTCTTGCTAGAAGACTCGTAAAGAACAAATTATATATAAGTTTCTCATAATAATTTCAACTTTTACCTGGATAATTTAAGTTCCTTTATTTTTTTGTGGTTACCTTGATAATTTAAGTTCTTGTGAGAGAAGATGCATGTAATCTCTCGCTTATCATTTATTCCACGAAAATAAGAAAATAGCCGAGGGTAGAATGGTTACATTTGAGACTCAAAAATCCAACTGGAGTCCCACGATTTTACGGTGTCAAAAGAGAGAAAGTGAAATAATCTACCAAAGCCGTAATTGATGTTAATAATTGGCAATAACAATTAACAAGCTCTAACTATCCTTTTTTCTCTTTTGTTTATTGCATCCTAGGAAACATTACAATTGATCAGTCACATATTTGACGCCTATTCAACGCATCTTCAAAGCGAATGCATGATCCTACCCTCATCTCTGTACTCATGTCATTCTCTGGTGCTGGATAGTAATCCTCTCTCAGCTGAACATCTCTCAGATTTGGTATTTTGAGGAAGTAGTTCATGAAGTGTTCATGAGTTGTTCCATGAATGAAAAGCTTCCTCAAAGTATAGCATTCTTGCAACAGGCCAGCAGCTGGAAGAGACAGACTCCTCTGGTTCACATCCTCATCCTGTGGTGGCCAGTAATGAAGTTCGTTTAGACTCAAGCTACCAATCCCATTAAGGAAGAACCTCTCCCACCAACTCAAATCCAATTGTCCGGAAGGCGCTGTGTACACATAACCTTTTGTATCGCCGCAATCCAGCTGCATCTTTGACAACTGAGGATAACAAGCTAGAATGCTCAGACCAAATTCGCGCACTGCTGGTTTGGGTTTTCCTCTGCAATCTCCTTCGACTTTTATACGAATCTCTTCCAGATTGGGGCAATCCTCCAACCCTGCTACTGGTAACTGAGTCAACAGATCACCAACCTTTATCCAAAGAGAAAGATACTCCAACCTATCCCAGCTATAGCCATAGTAACCATTGCCGTTACCATTGCCATTGCTTTGCACAAACAAATCATCAGCCTCCAATCCATACTCACACCTCTGCCTCTTCCTCATGCTTGTGTCTTCTCCACATTCCCCGCCCCCAAAGCAATCCATTAACTCTGAACCATTCAGTTCATCCAAAGCGTTCAGATCAAAGTTGAACAAACCTTGTCCAAAGTTGTCACTTTCCTTCCATACACAATCCAAGTGAAGCCGCTCAATCCGGTCCCGAATAGGCTCCAAAGCTCTGAGAGTAGCAGCCGCATCCAGGTTGACACACGAAGCAACCTTAACATCAATCAAAGTCCTTCGAAGCAAACACGCCATAGTCCTCAACCCTTTTTCAGTAACAAGCTTACAACCCTGAATCTCAAACCTCACCAACCGTGAACACCCTCTCCCAATCTCAATCAACCCCATATCATCAAGATCACCACACGTGTTAACCGACAACGATTGAAGCCCGTGGCAAAGCGCAATTCCGTCAAGCCGCGACCCAATTGCTAAACAAATCCCCTGAAACTGACCCAATTTAACAACCTTCAAATTAGGACACTTAGAACTCAACATCTCCAGAGGCAAACTACTCTCAGTGACATTTTTACAAACATCTAGCACCAATTCTTCCAAAAGGGGTAACCCAGTGAACAACGCTACAAGCGTGGCACGACTCACCCTAGCATCCTCTGCACCTTCTTCCTCTCTCCGATTCGAAAACGATGACGTATCCGCCATGTGAAGAAGTTTCAGCTTAGGACAATTAGAAGCGACGGCCAATAAAGTTTCGTCACCGACGAAACCGATGTATCTCGGATCAAAAGTGCAGGCAACAAGAAAGTGTTCCAAATTAGGACACGATGAAGTGATGGATTCGATTTGGTTAGACTTGAAACCCTCCGTGAACGACGTCGTTAGTAGATTCAAACGACGAAGTGAGGCGGCGGTGGTAGTATTCTCCGCCAAAACCGGTGGAAGATCTTCCGGCCAGTGATAGAACGAAGACAGGTCAAGCGAAGTAATCGATCGGCACCGTGAAAACAAGGCGGCGAAGTCTGACCCCGGCTGCAACCCCTGCGGCCGTTGATGCCACCGAACAAGCCGAACATCACGAAGCTCCGGCCAGTGGTTGAAGAGAAGAAGGTGAAGCGTGTGCGGGTCACGCACGTAGACAGTAAGTGAAGTCACGCGCGGGAAAGTATTTCGTAACCGTTGAGCTAGAAGCGGAGAATCATTACCAGCGGGTGAACAGAACAGCGCGTGACCCCACGGCGAGAGAAGCGATACATCGAGATTAGTAACGTTCGTGAAGGAAGTTGGAATTCTGTATAAGTCACGCGCGTTTCCTCGGAGCGTGAGGGATAATCGCGTTTTTCTCTCTAACTTGAAGAAGCTATGACATACTAAGGAGAGTGAGTTACGAGTTCGTGTGTCAGTTATGCCGGTGAAGACTTTCGATAAAATCTCCTCCGGTAGGTGGCTTACGGTGGTTGCTGAGTTGTTTCCTACCATCGCCGGTAAGAAATTCTCACAATAATAACTACTTTCTTTTTTTAGTTAGGAATATGTATGAAGGAAATTTATAGAGGTAAAGGTGATTGGGGTATTGAGTATCAATCAATGAAATCTAGTGAGTGATATTTGTGGCAGTTTCTGAGATGTTATAAAGAGTAATGTTTTTTATTACATTTTATTTTATTGTATTGTATGGTACGGGATGATATCATATGCTTGATAATGGTATTGATGGGTATGGTATGGCTATTATTAGTCATAAGATTGAAAACACTTTGTTGGTTGGGTGATGCATAGCCACGTGAATACGATGTATGTATCTGACTATATTTTAAAGGGTGTTGCTAACCATGTCTCCGGAGCATCCATCATGAAATCCATAAATATAAATTTTAGTTGGTTCGTTTTGCGCTATTGTTCTGCCTTTTCTCTGTCTTTGAATTTTGGCATCGGGTTTTTGGTGGGTCGAGTTTTTGGTCTGGTTAGGGTGTTTGCTCTGGTGGTTCGTGAGTTGAGGGGTGCCTTTTTGACTTGTGTCGGGAGTCTTGTGGGCCGATCGCTTTTGATTCGAGGTCGGAAGCAAGTTTGTGACTCAGGTCCTTTTAGGCTGTTGTGATGTCTCCTCTGATAAACCGGAACTTGAGTGGTGGTCAAAGCTGAACGTTTGAAGCAAAATCACTACCGGGTGCCTAATTGATCACTGTTGGCGGTGTTTGTTCTTTGAAGAATTGCTGGCGGTGTTGGTTCTTTGAGGAGCTGTTGTCAGGGGATTAAGCTTTTTGAGGGTGTTAGTGGTTTTTCTTTGGGGGTTTTATGTGTTTTTATTTTCTCTTTCTGGTGTAATACTTGAGATTTAATCCTCTTATATATAATATATTTTACCATTCAAAAAAAAAAAGATTGCATCATTTTTTTGTAATTTTTTATTTTATTTTAATTGCTTAATCAATATTTATGAGACATTCTTTAACATTCTCTATTTCAAAATCGTGTGATCCGAATCCACTACTTTTAAAAGATATACATCTTTTCCTCATCTTATTTATCATTTTTCCTTCTTTTTTTCTTATCATGCATTAAAGTTATGATGATTTTTCTACCATTAAGTGTGTTTGATATTATACTGATAACTTATGTAAAATTACGGTTTGATATATTTACCGTGATACCAAACATTGGTTAAGATTAAGAGTGACTCGGATCCAAAATTGTGTGTGTGAGAGATGGTTTGAAAATGAGAGATGGTTTGGATTTTTGTAAAAGGCAAACAGCCAGCAGTGGGAAAGGGGGTAATGGTACAAATGAAATCTGTATGTACATTATTATTAGGATTAAGATAAGGGAAAAAAGAATAGGGACAAACAATTGGGGAAAGATGGGGGACCACAAACAGGACCCAGTTAATCCCTTATGAGATAAAGAAAGAGGGTTAAATCACTCACATTGTTGGATTGAATTTTGTTTACTTCTTTTCTTCTTTCGTATCTTGTTCATTTTTTCTTTCTTTCTATCTACTTACTTTGTCAAGCTCTGTCTTTTCCATTTTGATTGGATTTGGATAGGAACACAAAACACTATAGTGCAACATACACTTGGCGTTAATATCTCTATTGGATATTGATGATATTTTTAAAACTGCGTTGAAATTATAATAATGGAGTATATGCATAATAATATAATCTGTGAGTGAGTGACCGACGAGGGACCCAACATTAACCTTCCTTTCGAGCCTCCAACCCAATAGTCCAATCAATCCACGTTAAATAACAAAGTTTACATTGACACATGAGATTCAATACTATATAAGTTTTCTTTTTTTATGAAAGATCAACAAATGGTATTAATAAAAATACTTATTATCCAAGACACAAAGTGTATCATTGATGAATTCTAAGTTTTTATATTTGCACTAGCTCATAGGACAAAATTGATTTGTGAGATGATGATTATCCTTGTTTAGAAACACTTATTTATGTCATTTTTTATTAAATATGATAGTATTTAACAGAGTCTATCACATCTAATACTATTAGACTTGATGCATAGATATAAATGGTAGGTGACTCGATAAAGACAAATCTTGGAAGAGGTTTTGATATCACCTTAAATTTTTATACCAGAGATAATTCATTCTTCCAAAATCGATCTGTGAGGTAAAATTCGTTGTCACTTATAAACACTTGTTCATGTTATCTCTCATCCAACGACTCTTTAACATGAATAAAACAATTACAATTCACTAAATATACAATCAAAATCAAACCTCAAGAAAAAACAAACAATTACCATCCCACACAAAACAAAATCTCCAAAAGAGTACATAAATTATTATTGATGATGTGTTGGTTAGGATGGGGGATGAGGGGCAGACATGGAGTTGGAGGAGGGGGCTGTTTGCGTGAGAAGAGGAGTTGGCGGGGGAATTTAAATTATTACTTCACGGTGTGACTTTGCAAGTTGATAAAGTTGACAGGTGGCTATCTAATTTGGAAACATCTCATGTCTATTTCGTCCGTAGTGCTTATAAATTGCTCACTTTTCAACCTCTGTCTGTTTCTATGGTGGCGGTGTCCTCTCTTTGGAATAAAGATGTCCCTTTGAAGGTCGTTTTGTTTGCCTGGCGTATGTTTCGTGATAGGTTGGCAACTAAGGATAACCTTCTTCGTTGTGGAGTGATTCCTAATGATTCCTAGATGTGTGTTGCTGGCTGTGGGTCCGAAGAGACTTCGACACATTTATTTTTACACTGTAATATATTTGGTTCGACCTGGCACTATATCTCCAGGTGGTTGGATTTGTCGACGGTAATTCCCTTCTCTGTGGGAGACCATTTTAATCAGTTCACTATTGATGGTGGTGTCACAAAGGCACAACGATCAATTTTACAGGTTCTTTGGTAAGCAGCTACGTGGGAAATTTAGAAAGAAAGAAATAACACGCTCTTCAATGGCAAAGAGTGCTCAATTATGCAGGTGGTTGATAAAATTAAGTCGCTGACTTTCATGTGGCTGAAGGCGAAATTTCTTTCTCTTCCCTTCAACTATCATGGCTGGTGGCTTAGTCCTTTCACTATTTTGGTCATAAGCTTAATAGTTATTTGCTTTCTTTAGTCACTGTTTTGGTTTTCCCTTGTAAATATTTGTTTCGACTTAGGTGTCTTTTCCTTGGCATACCTTATGCTAGAGAGGACCTTTTGATGTGGTAATATAGTTCATTGTAGCCTCTTAAAAAAAAAAAATTGAAGCCAATGATCACACACATAAAAGGATATCTCCATTATCGATGAAATTCAAACGTGAATTCTTTGACTTGGATTTTGAACCACCCTTTAGAACACGATTTAATAGTTGTTGAATTAGAATTATCAATTACTATTACTATTGAAATAAAAATGCAAATGAATCAATGAAAAGTTATAAAATAGAAATAAGATTTCATTTTTGGTTGGACATACATAATATGATTTCATAATTGGATCATCGATTGTCTAAAAGTGTTGCGTCCTTTTTTGCTCTAGTTCATTCAAATATTTAGTTGAAACCGCAAAAACCCTTTTACTTCATCACAATGTTCCTATACAATTGCCTAAAAATGTTGCGTCATTTTTTGCTCTAGTTCATTCAAATATTTAGTTGAAACTGCAGGAACCCTTTTACTTCATCACAATGTTCCTTTTCATTTGTTGGGTGAAAATTGCTCCTACTTATAAACGCATGTTTAAGTCATATTTTATTCGATGTGAGACTCATTAACAACAATCAGCGCATCACAAGGGTTCATGGCCTTATACAAGTTACCACCCACCCCTCAATAATATAATTTTAAGTCACCAAAGCATATTTAAGAACAAAACTAGTCTTTTTGAATAGCATCATATGGAATTTAGGGACATGTCTTAAGTTATATACAAAATTAAGTATGTGAATATTTAGTTTTTGTAAATTATAAGTTTGTGGTTTCCTAAAACAAAAAAGTTTGCGGTTAAATTAAGCATCGTTGATGGAAACATTACATACCATCGAGTTGTCTTGTCTAGTTTTGAATGTAGCAGTTTGTAACCAAATATATGGTTGGTGTTGGTTGTTGAATGAATTTATTATATATCAAGGCAATAGCTTGGTTAACGTTGATATATGGTTGGGGTGGATTAAGGATTGGAAGCAACTTTATTTGCCACCCCTGGGTCGGCTCTTCATAGTATCTTGGTTTAATTGAATCCATTTTTCAACATATATGATTTATTAATTCTAAAGTAAAATTTAGAAGTTATGATCACATAAGTAAGTATTAGTTATACAATTAATTTATATGTTGAAATAATGAATCTTTAAGTTTATTTTTTATGAACATATTCCATAAGATGTTTATTATCAATTTAAATTGACAAAAATTACTTATTAATTTTTTTTTAAATTCAGAAAATGAGATCTCAGTCAATTTTTTTAGAAAACAATCTCACAACTTTTTCTTGTTGAGAAAAAAAAAATATCTATCAATTTAAGTTGAGAAAACAAATATCACAAATTTTAAAATCTCACAATTTAAATTTGAGAAAACAAATATCACAAATTTGTCCCCATAATAAGAAATTTGTCGTAATATTAAAACCTCCACTGCTATTTTTGTTGAGCTTTGAGGTCTTTAATATGGTCTTAAAACATTTTGTGATCAGGGTATTACTTCCCTTCTTGTGGAATGTGATTCTTAGGTCTTTATACAAATTGTTCAGCTCACTTCATCTCATACCGCGGCTCTTACTCCATATATTCGACATTCTTTTTCTTATCTATCTTATGGATTGAAAGGTCTCATTGAAGCATATTTATAGGGAGGCTAACTCTTGTGTTGATTTTCTTGCTAACTTGGGTCACCGTGGTTCTTTCTCATGGAGGACCTCTTCAATCTTTCTGTCCTTCTTTAGCTCTTAAGCTTCGTTTTGATTTAATGAGATGTAGAGTCCCTAGGTTAGTTCCTTAGGGAATGTTTGTTTCAAGTTTACAAATTATAATCATGGGAATAATTTTTCTGTGAATATAAGGATGAGAATTGTATTTTCGGGTTTACTGAGAAAATGTATTTGGTTAGTATTTAGAGTATTTCTGGGAATGACTGATAAAGCGATAGTTCTGGATAGTAATTAATGATTTTATTCCCACCTTCATAAGAACTTTTATTCCTCCCAATTTTCTTAGGAACAAGACAAGATTTCTAGGAAACTTCTATTCCCAGGAATAAAATTATAAAAATTTAAAACAAACATAGGAATATATCTTTCATGCTATCATATTCTCAGGAATCTCCAAATATAACTTGAAACAAACGTCATCTTTTGTAGTTTTCTTCTATCATAAAAAAAAGATATACTATAAAAAAAAGTAATAAATATATCTAATAATGTGAAAAATTATATATTTTTTTATTACAAAGAGGGCCGAAGCCCGGATTTTTTTTTTATTTAGGGACAAGCAAAATTGCAAAAACAATATTATGATTATGGATGGAGTAATTAATATTACATTAGAGGTTAAAGATATTTTCTTCCCTTGCCATATGAGTGAGTTCCAATTTATAAAAAATTATATTTTTTAAACATGAAATATGAACTAAATATGAATTTTCGTAGAAATCACTCTCCTCGTGAAGTATTCTTACCCTAACCCTAACCCTATTTTTTTTTTTATGGGTACTCGCTAGGTTTAACAACCATGTTAAGTATGCTCCTCTGTTTAACTTGAGCTTGGGGGTTTCCAATGATTGCTTATGCATCCTTGCTCAAAACGAAACTATTTTGGATGGTTGGGTTATTAATGAATATGGAAATAAAGAATCTTGGACTAAATTGTTCACTGTTCCATTCATGAAATTTCTTGGAGACAATGGCGTCAGGGCCGCTATGCTTTGCATTTCTGAGGAGGATGATCAAGTGTTATTAGATATTCAACAGAAGGTATATGCTTATAATTACAAGAATGGTACTGTAGAGACTCCTAATATTCAAGGCCTCCCTTCTACTTCGCTACCCTTTAAGTTCACCTCTAGTGTCTACGTTGAGAGTCTTGTATCACCGTGACCTACATGCTTTGATATGTTGGTTCTAGTTTTTGTTGCTGACTTTACAGATTCATGTTAAATCATGGCCACCCACTATTTATGTCCACGAACCAAGCTCAATAGTGCTGGTCGTGAGGGGGTGTGTTAAGAGTCCAACATCGGTTAGGAGTTGGCCTGACAATTTATTTATAAGTGGGGGCAATCCTCACCTCACAAGCCGGTTTTGTGGGGTTGTGTTAGGCCCAACCACGATTTCTAATAAATTTTTTAAACACAAAAAATTCAAGATAAAAGTAATGAAAGTCAGGACCTAGAAATCAAATTTGAAATCATTTTTTGTGAAGAAGCAATTTTTAAACATGTTTGAAAAAATTATTCAAAAATTTAAGAACAATTAAACAAATTTGAATTTAATGAAGACTAAAATTGTGTGTTGAAATTTTTCATAGGAATGCAAACATACCACTTTTTTAGGATGACTAAAAAAAGTTCTTGTTATTATATTTATAATGATAAAAAACTTATTTAATCCATTTTTAAAATTTAAAAAAGTGAATTGCACATTTTTCAAAAGAACATTATATATTGATTTTCAATGTATTCTAGAGTGAGAACTTTATTAAGTTTCTTACCGGTGGAGCAGAAAAGATTCACTGTCAAATTTAATTGATGGTTTTGTTAGAATTAAATATGTTCATAAAAAAGAATTCTCCTCTTCATTCTCCATTTTACATTTCTTAAAACCTCCCTCAATTATTAGTTTTTTCTTTTAAATATTTGTATTTTTTTTTTTGTAATTTCCGATTTATGCTTCTTCTCCACATAGAGGAAATCATTGAAATAATAAAACAGGGCATATGCATGTATGCTTTGTCATAGTGGAAAGAGAGAGAAACTTTGAGTAGAAAAGTGCATTTAGTTATTTAAAAAGCTTCAACGATGCAAGTCAAAAAAGGTCCAAATATTTCATTTCATACCAAACCTAAAATTCCCCACATGAAGCAAATGTTTGAATCTATTTTGCTTAAATTGCAAGAGGGAGAAATCGGTAATCTCATCCACTTTGATATACATCATATCACATTACATTTCTCAACCATCTTAATTGTTAGGCAAAACGATCTTCTATCACAAATAGACTTTAAAACAAAACTTTCCTCGACCATCCACTTCATAAGCAAATTTCGCAAAACGGAGTGTGCAAATAAACTAATATTATTTTAAGTGATTTGTTTAAAGTAACCAAAGTGTGACCCTCCTCTTAACATAATATCAAATCTCCACTACCCATTTTCTATTGCTCTCCGTCGAACAACAAGAATCTTTCTATCATTGATGACAACATAAATCTTCGTTCATCGTCGAAAGAAAGATATTTTCTCAAAAAGGTTTTTTTGGTGGTTTAGAACTTGGAGAAAAAAAGGAGATTTGTGATCTAATAGAGAGAGTATAATAAAATGAGTGAGTTTGATTAATCTAATGGTTCTTAATAATGGTCCACTAATAAGAGACTTAATAATTGGACTCTCATCCTAGAATCTCCTGTATGAATACTTGTTACTATTTTTCTAATTTTTTTAAGAAGATTATTTTTCTAATTTTAATCAATTGATCCAAATTTTGCCACGATAGGAAGCCCGAGTGAGAAGTCATCGTTAGTTTTTGCGCCATAGCTTTCTTACGTGGGTTTGGTCTGCATTACACGTACTTTTCCACTTTACTTTCTTTTCTCGGTGTAAATGACTGCATTTATACACTTATATATTAAAAATCTAGTGCGAAAATATTATACATTGTATTCCTTCTTCTTTTTTGGTTACATATATTGTATTCCTTCAAAAAAATATTATATAATGTATTCACAACGATTAAAACAAAAAAAGTACATAAGCACCTTTTTCATCATGTTTGTAAACCTTGAAGCTGTTTTTTCAACAAAAAAGCAACTGATTAATTACTGCGTGAACCAGATTGGTTCACACTAATCCACTACATGAGATGCACTGATATTATTAATATGGATAAGATCAATCAAGAGTAACAATGGTTAGATGGGAAAGTGTTGAAGAATAGGTTTAATAAGTTTTTTAGCTTGATCAAGAAGTAACATGTAACGGTGAAAAAAATGTTAAATGTAGCTGTTGACTAACGGTGATTCTTTTTGGGTTCGAGGATTTATTGTGGCTCTATATTCTTTCTTGTATTGTTGTGTTTTTGTTTCTGCTTCTGGGCTATATTGTCAGTTTTAAATTTTTCTCTTTGAGGTGAGTGTGCCCAAAAATTTATCATTTGTGGTTGTGTCTATAGAAGAGTTTTTCTATCCAATGTGTAGGTTGTATTAATATATATATTTTATTTGTAAAAAAATAATATCAAGAGTATTTTATAGTTACAGTTTATAATTTTTTAACAGAAAGTATCTACTGCATTTCATTTTTTAAAACAGAATCAACCAGAATGTCACTGAAAAATTTAGGATAAAGTCTTGTATCAAGCCATAAGGGATAATCATATTAGCTTTGCCAATTCCATATTAACCTTTTCATTCCACAATTCCTAATTCAAGCAGTTTTGTTTGGGCAACCTGTCTCTTGGACGAGCTTAGTTAACTCAGATGATGGCTAAAATCATAGCTCACATATTCTTTTCATTGAAATCATAACTATGAGAAATATCTATTTTTGATTCCTCTTAACATTAATGAGTATTCAGGAATACAAGGACAATGCATATTCACAAAAAGACATGCTCCTTTTTGCCATACTTGATCCCTAGAATATTGAATAACTAGAAGTTAGTACAATTTTTTTAGCACATAACAAGTTACTATATTTTTAAGCTGAACAAAAAGAATGGAATTTTATAGATTAGACATCACCAATTATTCAATAAACATACAAATTAAGTTGAAGTTCTTATTCAGAAAAAGTCTAAGATATAATAGACAGGACACATCGACTAGTGTCAATATCATTTCCCTAATTGGGAGATGGAAGCTTGATGTCTTTGAGTGTCATCTCTAAATAAATATCGGCAAGAGGTTGTGGTAGAACATGATATAACTCGTACCGATAAGATCCCCTAGTTCACTAGCAGTGATGAAATATGTAAATCCCCTTTCCTCCTAACTATTCAACTTTAGGATGTTTTTCCGTTTTTGATGCATTTTAAAATTGCATAAAACTTAAAAAGAAATAAATTAGAATAAATAAGAAGCCATCCCATAACATATACCTTATTTTTGTGCTAAATGCCCCCCTCCTCAAAGACCACCTTATTGTCAGCTATCCAAAATGACCAAAATCAAAGTGAAAGATTTATTCATTTTCCCCTCTTCCAAAGTATTTGGTCTCCCCTGCAAACTCCCAAAATGAACATATATTGAACTAGAGACTCAAAGAATATGAGTATAACATAATTTTTTCCCAAAAAAAGAAGAAAAATAACTTGAAGTTACAATAATACTTTGAGTCAAATTTAACATAATAACAGTATATTGTAATTACCAGCGCTCAAATGGCCATGTTTCCGCTTTTATCGATATAATAATTGAAGTTGTAAAATTTTATTTGAATATTTTATTTAAAACTAAGTTATTTTATTGGTAAAGAATGATAAAATATTAAAAAAAATTAGGTGAAGAAAAAAGTTGGAGAAAAAATGTTACACAAAAATTTAGCATCTTTTTTTATATAAAAGTATAAATATTTAAAAAATTCTATTTTTCATTTAAATAAAAAAGGTTAAATCATAAATAAAATTATTCATAGAGATAAAATTGAAAAGGAAAAAGTCAAGTCAACGTTTGTATTTGTTTTCTTTTTGGAAAAAGCCAAAGAAATTCAATAAAATAAGACAAGATGTCCTTCATTTTTATTTTTTTGTGGTGGCCGAGGTTCGAACCCCATACCTTGCATATATTATGCATTGTCCATATGAACTGAGCAATGTTCACGAGAACATTTTGTTTTTGAGAAAACATGACGAGGACAATTTTTTTTTTTGAGGAAACAAGATGTTTCTTTATATTTCCTAAAAAAATGTGCATTTATATATAGTACAACATATAGAATAGATGTATATATATTTTTTTTAGGAAAGCGGCAGTACGTTAACAATAGTGGATGCAAGAGAAAAAACAACTTTTATTCAAATACTGAATTATTAATGATATATTTTTTTGGGTACAATTATTAATGATATATCTGTACTATATAGATAGAGAATAAGAGATTTTGGGTTGACTTTTTTTTTTATTCAAACAATATCCTTAACCAATTTTTCCTATTATATTGTTGGTGTTATTAAAAAGGATTTTTTTTTTTGTTATATTTGCTATATCATATTTTTGACAATATATTTGTTATATCATTGTTGTTATTCAAAAGGATAAATATAGTTTGCTGATTTTGTTACATTTGAAATTCACAAATATTTATACTAATTATAATTTTAATCTATATAATTTTTTTACATAAAATATCGTTTGTAATTTACACAAATTATTTTTATAAAATACCGTTGATAATCTACATATGTTATCGCAATAAAAATAAATCAAATTATTACGTAGTATATCCTGTGAAAATAAAACTATCACATACGACATACCTCCCCTAAAAACAAAAGAAACAAAAAACTATCACATTCCTTAAAAAAAACAAAACTATCACATGCTTGGAAAATTCTATAAAAATCCTATCGAATCTTTTTCCTTTTTCTAAAGGAACGAATATTTTTCATATAACAACCTAAGATATTGTAAAAAAATATAACAATCAATCTCAACCGTCCTCCTTCAAAAATAAAACTCAACCGTCCATCACAATAATAATTACAAGTTACCTTCTAGAAAATTCTAAACCGTCTAAAATATCTCAATCTCAAACAAACATTACATAATACACACCGTGTGTACTTGCTTCATACTTTCTGTCTCTCTGTGTCTCTATTTCTTCGTGTAGATTCTTGATTTTGTGCAACCATGCCTCCACCAATGAAGAGAGTGGATTACAAGGTAGGAGATAAAGTAGAAGTATGCAGTAAAGAAGAAGGGTTTGTAGGTTCATATTTTGAAGCCACAATTGTTTCATGCCTTGAGAGTGGAAAATATGTGATTCGTTACAAGAATCTTCTTAAAGACGACGAGTCTCAACTTCTTATGGAAAACACTTTTATCAAAAGATCTTCGTCCATCACTGCCACTTGTTTGAAATCCTTCTAAGTTTCAACTCAATCAAAAAGTTGATGTTTTTGATAATGATGGTTGGTGGGTAGGGAAAATCGCTAGCGAGAAGATCCTTATAGAAAACAGTTACTACTATAGTGTGTATTTTGACTATACCCATCAAACTATTTACTACCCTTGTGATCAAATTAGGGTTCATCAAGAGTTGTCATGGGGAGAGTGGATCTTGGAGGCATAATTCATATATATCACCAGCATGATTGTTAATCAAGACTCTTGTTCTTGTCGCTGAAATTACGATATACATGGTCTATTGATCAATTACATTGAATTCATAAATTGTAGACATTGTCATGTTGAATGTATTTTGAATTGGTTATTGGCACTAAATTCCAGTTTTTTAGTTTCTTTAGTTATTTTAATTTGTATATTTTCAATTTATTTTGTGTGTGCATATCATTCTTGTTCTTTGATTTATTTTGCTGTGGCTGGGTTATATTTTAATCGATCAATATACCCTAGGGGCTGAGTTCGGTTTTTTGATAACTTGTAAGAAAAATTAATTGTGAATTTTTGTGAAATTCAGATCTAGAGTTACTATATAGTTCAGAATTTTAACAAAACTCAAATCTTCTTAATTGTGTTCATCTTTCTTGCCTAGATATGATGTTGTTGTACATTGATTCCATGATTACAAGAGACTTATTCATAATTTTTGCACATGATTTATGCTTCTTTCTTGTGACGAATTTTTAAATTTATTGAATTCCTTCATTGCAAGCTAGGTTCATGATGTGTTCTTCACAAAGTGTTGATTGATTACTTATGTTTGATGAATTGTATGAATATTTCGACGAATCAATTTCGTTTGTGTTTAATTCTTTATTGTATTCGAGTTTTTGATGCATTTTCACGAGTTATTATATTGTTGCTGAAATATTCCAAAATTCTTAGCTTTATCATCGTCTTTCTTTCCTAATAAATAAATATAAATCATCTTCTTCTTTCTAAAAGAGAGTTTTGATAAAAATAAAAAATAAAAAGTGTAGAAAATTTGTTTTTGGTGTTTTACACAAACTACAAAAGAAAATATTGAAATTCAAAGTAAAATGCGCTACTATTTGAAAATAATTTGAAATCTTCAGAAAATTCCAAAAATAGAAAATAGTGTGTTTCTACACATATTTTCTTTACTTGATTTTTTATAATTTTTTTTGGATGTTTATAAGGCAATGGTTTAAAAAAAAGTACTACCAAAATACACAATAAGTGGTAAAAGTCAAGAGAGATTGATTACATTGCAAAGTCATCAAGAGGGTAGACACTTGGTTGATATGTGAGGTCTAATTTTTTTTTCTTTTGTTAATTTTTGTTCTTGTATTTCACCATGAATGATATTCAACCATCACAAAAGACACAATCCCTCATGGAATATATGACTAATCTTTAAAGAGAAGAACGAATGCAGATTTTCTGCTGTAACAGCAGGATGCTGTAAGGCGTGTGAGCCGTCCGATCAAAGATAAGTGACTGAGATTAAACTGTGTGAAAACTAGCAAAACAAATCTGAACCGCTGGATCAATGCTTTATGGCTGAGATTGACGACTGCGTGTAACTGCGTGAAGTAGTTACAACAGGGGATCCAGGTCCGAGAAGAACAGAGGAAGATTAAGAGGGTTAGTGAAGAGAAGACAAATAATTACTTTCGATGAAGAGAGGGCAATGTCAAAACATCAACCTCTAAGTCAAAAGGACTATGAGAAGGAAGAGGATGAAACTCCTAGGGAGTATAGGAGGAGTAGGGGAATGGAGGAAGACTTAGAAATTATATCAAGAAAGAAGGATTAGGGAGGAAAAATAACTTTGGAAGAAAAAGAAACTTGATGAAGTTCCTAATTTTTAAGGGAAGGTTATTCTAGAAACATACATTGAGAGCTTGGAACAAATATTTAGTTACCACGAAGTTAGGGAGGAAAGGAAGGTGAAGTTAGCAACTTTTGAGTTCACAAATTATGCCATATTATATTACAGTGGGATCAACTACAAAAAGAGAGAGTAAGGTGTGGAGCAAGACCTCCCGATCCATGAGCAGTGGCGGATCTAGGATTATTATAAAGCCTAGGCAAAAAAAATCATTTATAGGGGTTTACATAAGAAATTGCAAGCAAATAATTAAAAAATCTAAAGAAATTGTCCAATTTATAGGGGTTTATATAAGAAATTCAAAGGAATTTACATTAGAAATTGCAAAAAAATTTGGCCGGAGCCCGGGCGCGTGCCCGGGGTCGCCGGGCGGTGAAACTGCCACAGTTCATGAGGAAACTTAATGGTTGTGTTAAGAAATAGATATGTTAGAAGTCGTTATCATATAAACTTACACATGGTCGTTCTTACGAATCCGGAGACTCGGTTCTGTAGCTAAAAAGAGACCGATAATAAAATAAAAATGTATTTTTTTTAAAGAACAATGTTCTATTTATATTTTTTAAAAGATAAATATAAGGTGCCGTATATAAGCAGTACACCCAAAGGGGAAAATCACTATCGTATACATGAGGAAACTCAAACCACCCTCCCAAAAACACACCCACCTAACACTTAGCAGTACTATTGAGCTATAATTTTTTTTTGGAGACCCATGCCTTGAGGAGACCCAGTTCTATTAAGCGGTTTGCACACCCCAAAGTTCGACCCTTAACTTAGCAGTACTATTGAGCTATAATTTTTTTTTGGAGACCCATGTCTTGAGGAGACCCAGTTCTATTAAGCGGTTTGCACACCCCAAAGTTCGACCCTTAACTTACATAACGAGCATCAAAAACATACTCAAGGAGTAAAAAGTGTTGAAGAATATTAGACAAATTTGGAAGTACGTACCCACCTAACACTTAGCAGTACTATTGAGCTATAATTTTTTTTTGGAGACCCATGCCTTGAGGAGACCCAGTTCTATTAAGCGGTTTGCACACCCCAAAATTCGACCCTTAACTTACATAACGAGCGTCAAAAACATACTCAAGGAGTAAAAAGTGTTGAAGAATATTAGACAAATTTGGAAGTACGTAGTAAACATAAGAATTACATCGAGGAAAGTGATGAGTGAGCAATGTCAAGATTCACGAATGACATGGATTACGAAAAAAGAGATATAGTGGAGTTACAAAGTCATATGGATATGGAGGAATTATTCCATCAAGATTCTAAGGTGGACAAACAAATGAAAAGGAAAAATTTCCAAAAAAATAAATTAAATTCAATCTACAACACTTCCAATTGGATGATGGACAAGTCAAAGAAGGAAGGATCATCTACCTCCCTGAAGGTAAAAATATCTTTTAACTCAAATAAATCTACTTCCACTTCTTTTACTAATTCTATTAATTGTTTTAAGTGTCTTGGGATGGGGTACATTGCTTCCCAATGTCCAAACAAGAGAGCTTTGGTCATCAAAGGATGGATTAATGATGATCGAAAGTGAAAAAAGAAAGTTTACATTCTTCTCTTAGGCCATCTAGTAAGAATGATGAAGGGAGTGAGGAACTACACCTCCCGGGGAATTTACTTATGATGAGGAGATTGTTGTGTGTCCACATGAATGATGATGGCTCTCACAGAGAAAATATCTTTTACGCTAGATGTTTAAGGAAATTTATATTCTTTAATAATCGGTGTTGGTATTTTCACTAATATAGTTAGTACGCGACTAGTTACAAAACATAATCTTAGTACTACTTTCCATCCTAGACTTTATAAACTTCAGGGGTTAAGAGAGAATGGAGAAATTGTTGTTGATAAATAAGTGTTAGGTTACTTTAGAATCTATACATATGAAGATGAAATTTTGTGTGAAGTTATATCACTAGAAATCGTTCACTGTTTACGTTGGTAAACCATGACAATTTGATAGGAAGGTCAGCCATGATGGCTTCACTATGAAATTCAACTTTGTTCACAACACACACAAAATTGTTCGTTCTCCTTATCTTAGTCCACAAGAAATGTGTAGGGATTAAATGACACTTAGACTTAAAAGAGATCAAGAAAAATAAAAAATAAGTAAAAAAAGAGTCGAGATGAAGAAATTTCCACGTTGGACGAGAGCTAAATAGAAGAGAATTTGATCTTGAGAGAAAAAGCGAGAAAGACAAGTTTACTTGCTACACAACCAATGTTTTATCATCACTATAATGATTTGTGTTTGAACAATAACCCTAATATTTGGTCTAGTTCTATTGATGGTTTCTTCAAAGAATTTGTTGATTTTTTTTCAAGATGTTTAGGGGAGACGGAGCATATTGCCTGGAGTTGAATAATTTGGATCACAAGGAATCACGCAAGACATTTCATGCCTTGCAAGACCATTCCTATAAAGATGTGCATCTTGGTTTGATTTCTTGTTTGAAATACTCTATCTTCTCTTTTGTAAACCATTTTCTTCACTTTGTTGGGGTTCACCTTTCTTCTATTTTGTTCTGCTTTACATGTTTTACTCTTCTCGGTTACTTTACATAAGGAAGTCATAAATGATTTGAGTAGTATACACAACTTAATTTGATGGATACATCAAGGGGTTCATGCAAAGTTTTTAGGGACTCTAAAAGGCATTCTTGGGGATACTTACTATATAGGCTATGTCCATATTTTATATGTCATGCAATTCTCCTCATTATGTTTGGTTAATGAAAGAAATATATGCATTGAGGTCATATGCAAGTTGTGTTTATACACCATGTTTATCATGAGAGAAATACCCACTTGGTACAAGTCCAAATCTAAAATATTTAAGCGTACACATATTATAAAAGTAAAAGAAAAAAAAGTTATATAATGTGACTAAATAATTAATCTTTTATTTTTTTTTATTTGTGCGTGTGTGTGATTAAGTAATTTTTATCTATGTAAGACTTGTTCCTATGATAATTAATCTTAGAGTAGCACTTTTGTGACTATTGTTGTATGAGTACCTATTGCGCATGTCTTAAGATATTTGCAGGGCCGTTTTTGAGATCTTGGTAGCCTAGGACGAACCTATAATTTGGGTCCTAACTAATAAATATATAAATATCAATCTTGATAAAAAAAAACTAAGTAATTTTTTTTAGAGCTTAATAGACCCCTAAAAAACATTTGGGGGCCCAAATTTTATACTTATTTTTTGTGCATAGGGCGGTCGTCCTCTTCGCCCTGCCTCAGATACGGCCCTAGATATTTGACATGATTATTGCATTGGTTATCTTATATTGCTATTGCACTGTGTCCTTAGTTGAAAATATAGGCTAAGTAAATATTAAATAATTTTGATGACGATATGTTGAATATCCTACATGTGTTTGTTGCATCATAGGTAGGATAAGTCAGGTGGCTGAACTATGATAATGAATATCTTGACTAGACTCTTCGGTTTGCAGGGTAAAGGTGACTTTTCTACCCATATCAAACTGAAGTTAGCTGGACTCATGTAATTAGATGAGTATACATGCAATGTGCATATTTTATTTATATGTTAAATAGGCAATTCCCCCTGAAATGGTAAGATTCGTCAATTACTCTCCTAAAATTAACAAAACTTCAATTACTCTTTTGAAATTGCATAACTTTAATCAATTTACCTCATCCGTCAAATTTTTCTGTTAACTGTTTACGGTTATGATCAAATACTCCCCTGAAATTTTGCACTTATGTGCAAAATGCTCCCTGAACTTGAAAATTTATATATTTTTTTTTATCATTGACTCAAAAGATATTAAAGACAAAATATTAACAATTATTGATCATATAAATCTTTATGGAATGTATGTTTATGTAGCTATTGGTCATATAAATCTTTATGGAAGGTATGTTACTCTCATGTGTTTTAAATATATAATATATAGAAGTCTTTTTTACACAAGTTGGTAATTATGTTAGAGTATGCACTCATAAGGTACACAAGTCTTTGATAATTGTGTGTCCATAAAGAATTCATAGGTTAATATCTGCAGAAGGAAGAAGAAACAAGGGTTAGGTTTGTGAATTTGCAACTTAATTAATAATATAATTTTTATAATGCAGGAAATGTCATATCTATTAGTTGCAGCATGTTAAATAGATTGTGTCACAGATTTTCTGCATGAAGCCGGTAGATCACATTGTCCTACAAAGTTATGTGATAGATATTAATTTTCTGCTGCTATGGCATTCTTGTCTTGGTTTATTTCAACAACTTGATATCTTTTTAATGTTTGGTTTTTAGTTTTACTATCTATGTAAAAAAATTATCTTGCTCCTTGTTGATAAATATGAAATATGAATGAAAATGCTTCACATGACAAAACCATTATTTCTTTGGCATATATTCATTCATGTTCTTGTGAATAGAATTTTGATGACAATAGGTACAATATACTACTTGAAGAACTGAATGTATGATTTTTGGGAAGGAAAAAAATATAAATTTTAAGTTTAGGGGGCATTTGATCATAACCGTAAATAGTTAACAGAAAAATTTGACGGATGGGGTAAATTGATTAACGTTATGCAATTTGAGGGGGGTAATTGAAGTTTTGTTTATTTCAGGGAGTAATTGACGAAACTTACACCGTTAGTGAAAGAAAGACATGTATTGAGATTAAGATCATATGCAAGTCGTGTGTGTACACTATGCTTATGATGAGTAAGATTTGATTGGAGTACCACTTTTGTAACTGTTATTACATGATAACCTTATATGCATGCCTTACAGTTATTGTATGTTCGATATGTAATCCTCACTTGTACGAGCATATTCAGATGATCTATAATGAACAAAGCTCGACAAAAGTTTAGCATCTATGTGGTGTTTTACTTTAGACTAAGGGCTCGAAGTCCTTAACTGTAATTTTTTATTAGGCCTTGACCATGTGACATTGAGCATGAGGTATTTTGTAAAAGATTTTATACCATTGTAAATAAAGTAAGTAGAATAAAATTACTCCCTATACCCTTAAAAAAACCTACTCCTTATACCTAAAAAAAAAAAAAAAAATTACATCTTATACCTTTTATGAATATATGTCATTTATACCATTTAAGATTTGTTTTTTGACAAATTTTCGTTAATTCTTTTGGACATATATAATATCACATTTTTTTAAAAATAAATAAATAAAAAATCACATTATATTGGACCATTTTTGCCATGGATAAAGAAGCTAACAATCAAGTTTATTCCGTTACATACCTACCTTATTGTGGGCATTAAGAACAAGCACAATTGGACTTGGTATGCGTCTCAACATTCAATGACACTGTAAACTACAATAAACACATGACAATTTATTAAAACTTTAGATGTCGATTCATTGTTCTCTCAAACATGTTCATTAATTGACCAAATATATATATAGGCTACTAATGTCATTAGGTATATGGTATATACTTGGACCAGAAAAAAGGTATGGTCTTATATTATATACTTGCGAGATGAATTTGACCTTATGGTTTATGTTAGAATCGCATGAGTTCAAAAATAATACTATTTTAGTAAACTATTGCGAAAAAACTCAAGTCTTACATCAGATAAATAAGACTATTGATAAGAGTTTATAAAGAGAAGACAATCTTCACCTTACAAGTCGGTTTTGTAAGGTTGAGTTAGGTCCTAAATTTCATCATGGTATCAGAGCTTGTCGAATTCAAGGGTCATCTATCTGTTCACGCACCAAGCCCAAAGAGTTATGGCGTGAAGGGGGTGTATTGAAAAAAACCCAAGTTTATAAGGAGGAGACAATTCTCACCTTACAAGCCGATTTTGTAAGGTTGAGTTAGACACCAAATTTAATCATAAAGTTATTATATTTTTGGAATTATATAGAATGCATAATCATTTATTAAACTATTGTTTCAAGTTCATTTATCATTTATTTTCCAATTTGTAACAAAACCAATTTATATAATCTTTATTGACACAATATTAATCTTCGATAAATTTTTATTAATTGTAGTTTTGAAAATATTAGAATAGAGAAAATAGTGGATATATGACATAGTTGCATGAGCATTTTCAGGGCTGCAAAGAGTAATCCTCGTAATTTTTCAAAGCCCAACAAAACAACGCAAAAACAAAACAAACATAAAAAGCAATAAATAGTAAAATAAAAAAATAAAATAAAAATAAACATAACAAAGAATTGCAATGTGTTTTCCCCCCGCACGGTAAAACGACTCTCGTCGTAAACTTTGCTCCATCAGTTAGCCTCCGTCCGCCGACCAAAACTCAACCGTCTGCCGATTTTCCAAACTCAACAACCGCTTTTCATGGACATCATCGCCGGAGCTCCGTCACCAATCAACTCCCTTCCGCCGCGTCTTCCGTCGTCATCGCCGTTCCTCGGCCGCGAAGACTGCTGGACCGAAGACGCAACTTCCACCCTCATCGACGCCTGGGGTGAACGCTACCTCGACCTCAACCGCGGTAACCTTCGTCAGAAAACTTGGCAAGAGGTCGCCGACGCCGTCAACGACGTCCACGCTGCCGGTAACAAGAAAGCGCGACGAACCGACGTTCAGTGCAAAAACCGAATCGACACGTTAAAGAAGAAGTACAAGATCGAGAAAGCTAGGGTTTCCGAATCCGACGGCGGTTACCAGAGTCCCTGGCCGTTTTTCACTCGTCTCGACGTTCTCATCGGCGATACTTTCCCGGTCAAAAAACTCTCCCCGCCGGTGAATGTACGGTCTACTCCAACCGTCGTCAAACGTCCACCTCCTCAATCTCCACCATCTCCACCGTCTCCACCGTCGCCGCCGGCGTGGATAATCTCTCATCCGGTCGGTCCTCGATCCGGAACACAAAAACGTCCGGCAATGGCGAAAAGAGACGAGGCATCGTTCCGGCGGAATTTCTCGGCGTTTGCGGCGGCTGCTGCTGCGGCAGCGGAGGCGGAAAGTGTGGAGTCGGAGGAATGGAGGTCGAGCAATGGGAAGAAAGGAAGAGAAAACGATGGGACCCATAAGGAGTTTGGTTTCAGAGAGCTTGCTCAGGCTATAGAGAGATTCAGTGAAGTATATGAAAGAGTTGAAGCTTCAAAACAGAGACAAATGGTGGAATTGGAGAAGCAGAGGATGCAGTTTGTGAAGGATTTGGAGTATCAGAGAATGCAGTTATACATGGAAACGCAGGTTCAGCTTCAGAAAATCAAACGCACTAAACGTGCTTCTGGTTCCGGTGAGCTTAAATTGTTTCAAATTTATGCTTATGCTTTATGATCATTGTATTTAACTTTTTTATTTTTGTATGTTTTTTGCTTGATTGCTTATTCTGAATGATTATTAGGGGATTGTGAATCACATTAATGTGTAAATTTGGTTTTATATGGTTGCTTGCTGCAGAAGTTGGGTATTTTGTTACTTGTGATAATGGTAACTGATATGTTGTTGTTTTGTTCTTGAGTTATTAAAAGTTATGAAAGTCTAAAGGGAAAAGTGTTTGTTCATTGGTTTTAGTTTAAGTTTATATACTACTAGTAGAAGAAATTGTATGAAAACTGACAAACTTGGGGGCGTTTGGATTCACTTATTTTTAAGCTTATGAAAAATAGCTTATGCAAGTAAATAAGTTTTTACGTTAATTCATAAGTTTTTACTAACGAAAATTGTATCTTCGTAAACTGTTTTTTTCATAAACTACCTTGAGAAGCTTGTGAGTAATACATAAAAGCTTATTTATTTGCTTAAGTTTTTTGCATAAGCTTAAAAATAAGTCTATCCAAATGGGCCCCAAATGTTTTGTATCAAAACATGAGTTAAGTTTTTGGAGTTGATTTATATTAGAAGAAACCTTAATAATTTGACAATTTTGAAGTTTTTTTAATGAACTTATTTAAGCTAGTATGTTTGGACCTGCTTAGTGTGACAGTATTTTGATAAATTGTATTCTTTCTATATAAACTGTTCTTGGGATTGTGATCGGTAAGAAATGTTTTGGTAATTCTACCATAAGAAACCTGCATGTTGGTTACTTATTTTATGCTTTATTGTGAAGAAAAAGTTGTTTATAGGTTGAAGTGGCTCCACTTGTATGTGCTTTACACTTTGATCTCACTAGTAACAAGATTGATTTATCCTATGTTACTTAGTTTTGTCCTGTTTACAGAATATTATTTTCACATTTGGCATGAAAAGTATAACAATATCAATGCATTTTATTTTCTGATTAACTGCATTTTCAAAATTGTTTGAACTGTTAATTAATTGCATAACCTCACATTTTTTGGTTTATATTTTTATTTTCATGTTTGCTTTAGATTTCAGTGGGAAACAAACAAAAAAGGAACACTTCCTTATGCACTTTTTATTAAGAAATTTTTAATTGCTTCCACTAAAATCTGAAACTGAAACAAACAAACAGGCCATAAAAATTTAAGACAAGACTTCTTATGAAGAGTTTGGTTGTATGTGATATAAATGCTGTGTAAGCTTAGTTCAGCTTGTCTTGTTGGTTGTATGTGATATATATGGTCAGACATTTTTTCGATTCATTGACATTTAACCATACGGTTTTTTCCTTTGGAACCAAAATTGACTGAACACAACTTTTATTAGGCAAAAACTGGTTGGTCCTTAAACAACTCTTGTTGTATCCTCCATAAACACTAGCATGGTGTAGGTGTACTAATTTGTGCAACAGCTAATTGCAACATAGAATGTCATCATCACCATGCATCTCAGCTTAAGTACTGGCCACATATTTACCATTCCAAGATGCTAACTGCTAAGTAGCATGATATTACAGTCACTTTGGTATTAATTTTGTCGAATCAAACTGAATACCAAATGTGATTATAATATCATTATTCATATATTCAGGCAGTGTAGAGTACCAAAAAATTTTTTTTGAGTTTATTATGTAACTATTGAGGCTTAGACTTGTCTTTTGTATTATGTCTCATTTATGTCTGTGTGGATCTCCCCCTTCCCTTTAAAAATATCCACATCAGAGGCCCTTTAAATGTTGATACTCTTATTTTCTTCTGAATGAGTGGAAATATTGTTGTCCCCAAATTTTAAAAAAATATCATATAATAATTAGTTATATAATTCATTTACTATAATAGACTTAATGACACGTATTATGAAAGAATAGTTTCCTTAATTGACGTTTGTGTACATTCAATTTTTGTTATCTTTCATTCTTTCTCAACTTAACAATAGCATTGATTAATTGTGCAATATAATTCCATTGAATAATAACGTTATGTATTCTCATGATTATTTATTTATTCTTTCTTCTCCAGCAGACAGTTTCTCATAGCAACCGGTGATGAAGATTCCTATTGGGAAGAATAGATAGATTTTACATTTTGGACATGGAAGCATATATAGCCCCCCTTTTTTTTTCGAATTTTAAAATAATTTAGGAAAGGTATTTCATAGTGAGGTTCAGGTTTGCTTGTATCTATCTATTATTACGTAATACTTGCTTTTGTGTAGTAAATTTTCTCTCTTTCTTTATCACTTTTGAGGAAACACTGGAAGATCGATAAATGAACAAAGAGATTGTGGATGGCTTACTCAATGAAAACGTTCATTTATTAATTTCGATTGGATTTATAATGGTGTCTTAAATGATTTTTATGCAAAACTTTCTGTCTTGTTAATTAAGTCTTTTCTTAAAATCGATTGGAAGAGCACGGCACTAAATCCTTGCTTGCATCGAGTGTATCCATATTCAAAGAAATGGATAATGTAAAAAAAAAAAAATCACCTGAGAACAAGAAATATATTTTTTAAAAGGCTGTTCTGTGGCAGAGGCCAGAGACTAAAAGAGGCGATAAAATGGCTTGGAAGTGTGGGTCTATATCTAAGGTGTTTGTCGAAGTTGATTGCAAGCAAATGGTTGATGACATAACTAAAGGACTCAACACCAATTCCATATTTGGCGCTATTCTTGATATTGGCAAAACTTCGCTTAGTATCTACCAAAACTTTAAGATTAGTTTTATTAGGAGACAAGCAAATAGTGTTATCCATCTGCTAGCAAGGGCGTCATTATTTAATGTTAGTCCCCATGTTTATGATCATATGTCATCTTGTATTAAGACTGTTATCTTTATTTATTAATTTTGTTAGGTCTGCAGCAATTTAACCTAATATTTTCCCGCTCATTTGCTGTATTAGGTTAGCAGTAATTTAACGTAACAAATTCCATCTAAAAAAATGCATCGCACCAATTTCATTCCTATCCTCTTGGCTTTTTTTTTTTGGCTATCCTCTTACCTTTTTCTTATTTATTAATTTTGTTAGGTCTGCAGCAATTTAACCTAATATTTTCCCGCTCATTTGCTGTATTAGGTTAGCAGTAATTTAACCTAACAAATTCAATCTAAAAAAATGCATCGTACCAATTTCATTCATATTCTCTTGCCTTTTTTTTTTTTGCTATCCTCTTGCCTTTTTTTTTTTGACAATATTTTGAACACAATACTAGAAAAATTCATCGCA
>Ga0315914_1000484_pt1 | contig 50175 bp, 17 predicted proteins | sample MpolenodulesMG_FD_203920 | JGI IMG/M metagenome (GOLD analysis project Ga0315914, IMG submission 203920) | Medicago polymorpha root nodule microbial communities from Los Angeles, California, United States - elongated nodules | ecosystem: Host-associated > Plants > Roots > Nodule | place: USA...
AACACTCAAGACTATCACATAATATCATCAAATCTGTTTGCATGTTAAAGATGTCAACGATAAAATAGTACCTGTAAGTCCAAGATGTTGCAAGCATTACTAGATGAATTACTATTGAACATTAATCAATAATCAACAATTTAAAAATGAATCAAACATTAAAATTAAAATTAACTTTTTCAAAAAAGTCAGTTTCTTGACTGCACTGTAGAAGCTCCCTATATATAAACCCTCCAAAACCCCCCAAAACCCTCCTCCAATACAATTTTTTAGTTCCCCCAAATGAAGAGGGTTTAATATTATGAAGAAAAGTTAACCCCCCAAAACTCTCTCCTCTCATTTTCCTCTATTTCTTCCACTTGCTCATTCATTTTTTCCCAAGCCTTTCCCTTCCTTCCCCTCCAAACTCGCAAACAAAGCCTAAGGGGTTTTGAGTAATTTGCTTCATTTTTTCAGCAATAATATGTTGATTAGAATCAACCGGGTAATATTTCCTAAGGGTGTATTTTGTTGGAAGGTTTAGGATGAGAAAGGATGTGAGGGTTTACTTTTCCTTTTTAAATTACGGATGTTATAAAATATAATACTTCAAAAACACTTAATTTATTTTAATAAAACATTTTACATTGTTCGTAATTTAAAAAATAAAAATGAGTTCTCCCCTCCTAAACCCTCAATCCAAACACACTCTTAATATATCGAGAATAACAGTTATTCTGCAACCCACTATCCCAGTTTTGAGGTCGACGGCTCCATCCTGCTATCAGAGAATGACAACATGGCGAAAATCCCCCATGAAGGGAATCCAACAAAATCAGCGTAATTAATCACTGACAAAGAGATTTGCAAGTTTGATGGTGGGCCACCACATCCACCATCATCATCACCATTTTAATAGTGATTTTTCCAAACCCTAAATCCAACCAAAATCAAGAACCTCTTGCATTCTTCCACCACCGTTGATCTCGGTCACTGTTTAGGGCGAGGTTTTCACTGTTTCCATATTCACCCCCGGCTGCAATCACAATGGCTTCAGATTTACCTGATGAGTGTTGGGAATGCATCTTCAGATTCATCATCAACGACGGTATCCACAAAAACAACAACCGTCGCAACTTGAGTTCTCTCTCCACCGTATCCAAACGGTTCCTCTCCATCACCGGCCGCCTCCGATTCTCAGTCACTCTTGTCAATCCAACACTCCCTTTCCTCCGTAGCCTCTTCAAAAGGTTCACCCATCTCAATTCCCTCAATCTCTCTCGCTATCTAGGTCACAACCTCGACGACCTTCTCTGCCAAATCTCTCGTTTCCCATCATTGAAAATCACTTCACTCAAACTCCCAAACGTTGGTAATCACTTCCCAGCAAATGGATTGCGAGCTTTTTCTCAAAACATTACAACTTTGACCTCTTTCACTTGTTCCGGCTTTGTTAACCTATTGCTTATAGCAAAATGTTTCCCTTTGCTCGAAGAACTCGACGTCGACCTCACACTCAAATACCCCTTACATTATTTCAGCATGATAGAGACTCAGACTCATAGGTATAACAATGGAGTAGAGGCTATCTCACTTTCACTTCTCAAACTCCGCAAGGTTAATCTTTCTTCCTTTCCCATCAACAACCAATCACTTTTCCACTTGTTCAGCAACTGTAAGTTTCTTCAAGAAGTCAACATTAATGGTTATAAGCAATTATTAACCGATGCAGGCATTGCTTCTGCTCTGCGTGAGAGACCAACATTGATGTCTTTCTCCTTATCATCGTTTTCGATATCACGTCCTTCATTAATGACTTCACATATTATTGACTCATTGGTGAGTTTCAAGGGTTTGACTTGTCTTGGTTTGTATTTGTTTAATATTTCTGATGAGTTTCTCTACACTATTGCAAGGGGAGGTCTTCCTTTGACAAAGCTTGTCCTAGAAAGTTGCTTCGGTTATAGTTATGATGGACTCTTTTGTTTGTTATCCAAGTGTCGTCAAGGTTTCCAACATTTGTATCTTGGACCTAGTAAGTTTCTGAATGATCAACATGTTATCCAGCTGTCTTCGTTTCTTGGTGATTTGATGTCCATCAACCTTAGTAATTGTGATAAGTTAACAGAATCATCTTTGTTTGCACTCGCGAGGAACTGTCCTTTACTTGGTGAGATCACAATGGAACATATTGGGGGTAAGAGTGGAGAAAATTATGATTCTTTAATGAAGTTTGGTCTACATCCTCAATTAAAGTCTCTCAATTTGTGTGACAATTCATGGTTAAGGGATGAAAATATCATAAGGTTTGCTTCCATTTTCCCCAATTTGGAGGTGCTTAATTTGGACTGTTGTAAGCGCATATCTAAAGGTATTTGTCAAGTTTTAAGGAAATGCTGTAAGATTAGGGATTTGAAATTAAGCAACTGTTCAAGATTGAAGCCACTTGGAATCAACTTTGTAGTTCCGGAGCTGGAGGTCTTGGACTTATCAGGAACAATGGTTGATGATGAAACACTCTATGTGATCTTAAAGAATTGTTGTGGGCTTTTGCAACTAATACTGAAACGATGTTATAATGTGCGAGAGAAGGGAGTGAAACATGTGCTAGAAAACTGCACTCAACTGAGAGAGTTTCATTTGGATGGTTTTCATGCAAATGACAAAAATAGGGAACTCTTTGCACGTCGTGGATGCCTTCTTTGCTATGCTGAAGTTTGAACTCTGTAAGTTGTTTTTGTTTTAAGGTTTACTTCTATGAGAAATTACTTTTGAAAAATATCAATTGACAAATGTGCATTTACACATAGGTTTGTGCATGATAATTTCCTAATTAATAGTGTTATATTTTTATATATAATGTGCAATGCAATGCAAGCAGTTGAATGCAGTGTTGTTAAATGTGCGTATGTGTACATAGTTTTATTGTTATTTGTACCATTGTTGTACGCTCAAACGCCACCTCCACCATCTTTGTACACGCTGCCTCCACCATCGTTGTGCTCTGAAACGTTACTTCAACCGTCGTTGCACTTACAAACGGCTCCCACACAATATGTTTTCATTGTCTCTCTTTAATATGTGCTATAACATATCTCTATTGTCCTCACATATGCTCTTTTTATCTTCTATTTGCAAATGAACAAATAGTTGCACTACTTTATATCTGTCTAACATTCTCTTTCTGGAATCTAGATGTGTCTGTGACCTAATAAAATATTTTATTTAGGTATATATGATTCGCATCCCAAAGTCATCATGTTTCTGTCATCAAAGTTCCAGTGCCTATCCGCGCTGTCTTTATATTTGCGGTTGTGATTATTAATTGGGTGTGGGATTCACAATCATTTGAGTGACATTTGAAAAATGGGAAATTAACACCGTTAATTTATTTTGTGTATACTACAGGTTACTAGAGATCCATGTAAGGTGGTTGCCGTTCAAAGAAATTTGAGCAAGTGTGGAATTAAAGAAATAGCTAGAACTTGGAAAGGTTCCAAAGCTCAGTTGAGTATCCAAAAAAATTCTTAATTTGTTCACTTTCTCATTCATTGTTTTGTAATAATTGTTGGAGCAAAAATTCTGCGCTGTTGAATTAATGTGAAGTTTTCTGACTGATCTTTTGATTGAAAATTTTTGTTAACCTCGTTGTTACTGTTTCTTCTGATTTTTGAGTTTTCCTATACTTTTATTTGCCAATGAATTTGATGAAATGTATCAACCTTAGGTTATGTCCAGGTTAATTATTAAAATAGCCTCTAGCTTATGAGAGCTTCTCAAATGAGACAATTATTGGTCAACACACAAATAAACTTACAAGTATTAGCAGGCAATTCAGCTTGTAATCCACCTAGTGTATACGATACTTTTGCAATCTTGTTGAAAATGAAGATTACCCCCTTCTCCCTTCTGTGCAAGAAAGGGAAAGAGACGAAGCTATAAAATCAACAAATTGCATTCAATTGATAAAATCAAATGACAAACAAATTTTCTTGGTCTAATCATTGGTTTGACATTTGGCATAATATGATCAAAGTCAGATTAAGAATATGCAGAGTTTACTTCAAATAGCACATGCCAACAACAATCACTAGACAGTAGACACTAGCACAATTATGGGGAGTTTCATCAATGTCCTACAACTAACTCACATTTTATAACTCCTAAAGCTACTCACACCAATGGTGCTTAGGAGATAAGGCAGTGGAATGTCAATGCAACAAGTGTGAAAATGGATTCTTTGAACAAAAGTGTGAAGTTTGGATGACACACACTTTTCGAGCATGATGCTTGGCAGACTGGTATTTGGTTGTGTCTATAGACGATAACTTCCCTCTATCTGAGCTGCGAGTATGGCGTGCTTAAGATAGTGACTTGCAAAATGCTTTAAAAGCTGGCTTGTGATCAGCCATTTCATAAACACAATATCCTGGAAAATGCATTCCCTTCTTGGATCAAACTTCCTGATATTTGTGACGAATTGATTATCCTATAGATAAAGATAAATATTGATTACTCTTAAATCAAATATTTATGAAGGTAAATTCACTATTGACAACTAATTAAAGTAAAATGGCTTTTTTTTTTGGTAGTGTAAAGTAAAATGGCTTTAAGTTTGCTACAAGTTCAAAATTAAAGAACTACAGGAAAGAATTAAACTTTCTGAAACTGTTCCTACAAGTTGCAAATATTGGCATCCTTGTGAATGGACTACCTAATATAATTTCAACAACAATTAATAAGTTCAACTGTTTGAGTATTTTTCTGTTCTTTCCCAACAGAAATATCTTTTTGTTCATGTAAGAAACTTAGTGTAAGACTAGAAAAGCATGATAGTGATAGTTTTAGACATGCACAACTCAAATTTCACATATAAATACCCTATAATAAATAAGTTAACTGGAAAATATAAAGGAATGTATATTCATACATTTTCAGTTGTTAACTGGAAGGAAGAAGTAATCTACACATCACTAAAGGACTTAGGCAAAATTCACATGTTAACAAACCCAAACCAATCTATAAGAAAGTTGAACTATCTTCTATCATGTGAGAAGTGATACATGAGAATTTTTTGAACATTATAACCTAGCAGGCTAATTTATTCAAAAAAAAAAAACTAGCGGGCTAATAAACATTGTTAGATTCTACCTTAAACTAATAAATGAATTAGTGATACTGTACATGGGAGTTTCTTGAACATTATAGAAGATGAACCTAATTTGTATTTATTGGTTTTAATTAAAAAAATTGACAAAGTATATGCTTGTATTGCACTGACACTGTAAAGATACTTTATTGAGATTGTGAGAGACATACAGTAAAGAGAGGGGAGAAGACATTGTGAGTTCCCGTGGGAACAATGTTGTTGCACTATGCCACAATCTGTGTTTTTGTTTAATAAAGAAATTAACTTTAAATGAGATAATGACATGAGAGAATGTTATTGGTTGACTCTGTAAAGTATCTTTACACTGTCAATACACTACAATTAAACTCATTCGTTTTTAGTTAACACTTAACATAAATCTAATACCATCAATAAAGAGGGAAGTTGAGTATTTTTGCAAACTAGAGAGGGTGTGAGTGCCTCTTAAAGAGAACTTAGAAAGATCGATGTAATTTATCTTAATAATAAAAATTAGGGTCTTGCTAACAAGTGCCCTAAAATTTCAATGGTTCCCTAAAGTTAAGGATGCAAAAATGGAAATAATTGATAAATTTTAAGTAGAAAAAGTTGCTTTTAAAAGTTTCAATGCATTGAATGCACCATTTTCAAGACAAAATTTCTTTTTTGGTCTTCTTAATAAGTGCCCTTGGAGCACTTGTTAGTATTTTCCTAAAAATTATTTGATACCGACGTATTTAATATTTGTTAGTATTTTCCTAAAAATTATTTGATACCGACGTATTTAATATATGTAGGATGTTGGTAGGTTGTTAAAAAGTAAGATATTTAAAACGTCAATACCCAAGTCAAGTCTCTCTCAAACAAGCCGGCCCTAGTTTTCTCTCTCTAGATTTTCTCTTACAGTTTCTTCATTGAGGGGTGATTTTAGGTCAATTCTTGACCTGAAATCACCCCTCTTTAGCTTTTTCTCTCTATTTCAATCGAAATAAGTGATTTTCACATAGATCTAGGTTTTTTCTTTGTGATTTCATCATCTAAGTGTGGTGGTTTGTTGTTCGTCGTCTTGTGTGGCGTTGTTTGATTTCTCGTCTTCGTGCGGTGTTCATTTGATTCATATTGAAAGATCGATTATTCAATCAAAGATTTGAGCGTCAACGTTGCAGATCCAGAGGCCATGGATATTCCGGTCACTTTAATTTTATCATATATTTTTGTAGGCCATGGAGTATTAACTTGGATGCTGTGAGTTTGTTCGCAGATTCATCCTTTATGTTTTTAGCGGTGTTGAATGATGTAATCTCTCGATTTGAATGAATGAATATCATTTTGTTTTTATAAAAAAAAAAAAGTCAATACCCAGAGGAACCTGAGTGTGTATGTTCTCACGTTTAATTTCTTTTCCCTGTTAAATAAATCCTAAACGTGAATAGCAAGGCAATGATTTTTTTAAACATTGTTATTACTCAAAGTAGATCACATGATCACATGATTGAAGTAGGGAAATGCTATTTACTTGTTTGACTTATTTGCTTAGAAATTGTGTTGAAAAATGAACGTTTTATGAATTTCAAACTGCAAAGCTGCTGCACATTAAAAGGGGTGGATCAAACCAACGGAATTTGAATAAAGCCAAAGGGATAATTAGATTTTCACAAAGGACGGAATTAAAGTTTGAATCGTTTTCGAAAGAGTTGTTGATATTTAGAGTTGATCTGACACGTGAAAAAGGACAAATGACAAGTGACGTGATTATTAAACGAAGCTATGGAAAAAGGGCAGATGACAAGTCCATTTAGATATTCGGACATGCAAGCAAGCCAATTAATTGTAAGACAAACGCTAATAATTATACATCAAAAATTAGTTTACACTATTTCACTAATAATCAAAGTGATACAAAAGTGTATTCATCATCCCTATTCAGTTGGGAGAAAATACGAGACAAATCAACTGAATGGATGTAAAAATCTTTGAGATGCCGTGTTCAATGGTTGGAAGCAAGATCTAAAGAGACGAGTCAAACTCAACGGTGATGGTGCTCATAAGGAATCAATTGACCTTGCTGGTTGTGGTGGCTTGTTTTGAGGCACAAATGGTATAAATTTGGAAGGTTATGTTCAAAAGATTGACAGTTGTTGTGACACACTCACGTAAAGATGTTGGGATTACAAATCCGCATGAATTAAGGGTGGAAACAAATGATTTCTCACCTGATAGTTGAGAGTGATTTTAAGGTGTTGGTTGACATGGTAACAAGGACCTAGAACATAAACAAAAAACACCAAATGTTTATTTAGCTCATTCGTGAATTCATAAACTTGAAGGAAACAAATGTGTTGATCGACTAATTTTAGTCTAACCAATAATTCTTTTGATGTTCATGTTATAGAGACTTCTCCTTTAGAACTTTAAAGTCTCATCCTTGATGACATCTCTAGAAGTTGCATGTTTAGGAGGTTTCGTTTAGATTCTTAATTTTTCTTTTTCTCTTGGACTTTACAAAAAAATAAAGATAGGAGCAAATACATGAGAAATGTTATTTGAACATACTTTTTCTAAACATAAATACGACACCATGCTTTTGAATGTAAGAATCATGATTGTGCTTTTGAAGGTAAGAAACATCCATAAAGTGAGTTTAAGGCTTTATTTGGAAGTTTAAGGGGATCAGAGAGTTTTGGAGGTTGGAAAATAGAAAAATCTTTCACATTTTTTTAAAGAATGATAAGTCAATGTTTATGATTAACATATTTTTAATTTAGGTTTTGGAGGGTGGAAAGTATACGAAAAAATTGAGAAATCTTTCATATTTAAAAAAAAAAATGATGTTTTAAAGAATGATAAATTAATTTTTATGATTAATATATTTTTAACTTAGGTTTAAACCTTTCAAAATCATCAGCTATCAACGATTCCTTTAAATTGTGGTTCATGTTAGATGCTTCCGTCAAAAACTCAAAATACAACTATATTTTTATTTTTTGTAAAATAAACATTGTCTCACAATTTTAACTCTCAATTGGTTGTAATAAAACTATAAAATGTATAGAAAATTGAAATATTGTTGACTAATCCTAAGGAGAAGGACGAAAATTTAAAATAATATAAATAAAAAAATAAAATTTGTCTACATAATAATACACACATACGTAATTAGTACGTACTAATTAATCTCAAACACATAAAACAATTAACTCAAGAGCACTTATATGATATGACACGAGTATTTTTTAATTTAATCAATGTTCTGAGTTTGAATTCAGACATGCGCATGCAATATCGTTAAAACTCTTAAAAAGAACTTATCGTCCAGCTAGATTCCACTATGCTTTAGAGATTAGTCTCTGCAGTTGTGTAAAAATGATACTCAATTTGAAAAGAAGAAAAAAAACGCACAGAACTGAAAACAATTAAGAAGAATGATTAGGACATTAGTTATATACTTATATAACTAGGAGACCATTTCTACTAGGAGAGTATATAAAACTGTATAATGAGGACGGTATTGAATGAAGTACATACTCAGGTCTGAGGGTTATAAAAATCTTTAAATCAATTAACAGATTTTCAAACAAAAGGAAATTACATAATTAACCCTGAAAGAACAGAAAAAGTTAGCCGACCATGGCCGCCAACTCATCGTCACCTTTTTTGTTATTATTATGCGACAACACTATATATGTTTACCTTTCCCTATCAAAACCTATAATAAAGGAACACTCGAATATTAAACAAACTCGTTCTCATCTAATTCTGTTGTCGTTTTACCTATAAGCCACAATCAAAATTGTATTCGAGTTTCCTCGCAGTCCCCACAAGTCACAACCAAATACCAATAACTTCTTGCATATCTTACTAAGTTGCTACAAAATACTATACTAGTAGAATGATTAAAGAAATATCAACATGACATTCTCTTTCACACTCCTTATTAGTTAGAAGGAAAATCTAATCCAATAAAATCATATCCTAGCAAAATAGAGTGTAGTGCGTTAAGAATCTCATCTCAAGTAGATAAAAGTTCTAAATGTGGTATTTAAATTATGAAGATCTTCGACTTAATGGATTGATTAGTCTTTTGGGTTGAACATTTCTTATGAGCTTAATTCTTAACAATTGATGTTTTCATTGAGAGTAGAACCACAAAAAGGGCTACATAAGTTGTATTTAGATGCTCCATCGAATACTGATAGATGAGTAAAGTTGCCAAAAAGAAAAGAGCTACTATCAAATAAGCGCTGATAAAGTGAAAACTGTCGTGCACTAACGTCATAATAAAATCCAATGCCTAAAACACATTAGTTAAATTTTGAGTGCTAATTAAAGAATTATTCTGAAACATGTATTATACATAAAATGAATAAATTTAACATCAATTTTTTTAAAAGAAAACCACCTATATGTATAGTTTTTTTTCTCTTGTTTTTGCACATTTTCTTAATCGGAGCTGTTTTTTTTTGTCAATTAGCCTAGTGGCTAGAGAATTCACCGTTAAGATGAATATGTGGGATGTCCGAGGTTCGAACCCCGACTCCTGCATATATTGTGCATTATCCTTTATTAAATGAGTTAAACTCATGGGGACAGGAGCTGATTTTATTTGATACATAGTTGAACACTAAATATAATCCTTTCTCATAGTTAAAATTTAAATATTGATTCACCATATTAATGAAGAGTGGACATTTTAGATAAACTCAAACTTTGTAGTAAATTAAAAAGTGCTTATAATAAAGAGAGTTGTATTATTTTTAACTCCATTTTGAAAGGAAAAAATGTAGAGAAAGTTTCTCACTTGATTTGGTTAGCAACTACGTCCATATGGTTGAAAATCTAAGGAGGTGATAGATTTCATTAAAAGAACATCATACTTCCTCTGTTACTCAAGAAGGTAATAGATTAATATATTTTTAATTTTAAGAATGTTATAACAATATAGATTAAAGCCTCTAAATTTATATAAATCCTTCAAAATTCTCCTTTAATTTAATTTTTGAATTCCTCTTAATTATGAAGATTTTATATCACAAAGAAAACTAAATCCCCTAAAGCCTTCTCTCTCAGTACTTTCTACTTGCCCAAACTTTATTTTTCAAAAGTTTTATCTTCTCTTTCCCTTCAAACTCGCAAACAAAACTTTCAAAAAAGGTAAAATTCAAGTTGGTTGGTTTTAATGCACAAAAACATGCTATACTTGCTACATCTTTCTTTTCCGAAATCTTCTCTTCTTTTCCCTCTAAACTCGCAAACAAAACTTTCGAAAAAACTAAAGCAAAAGTTAGTTGATTTTAACGCATAAAAACGTGTTAAATTTTTTTAACACAAAAAAACGTGTTAAAATTAGTTTACTACAATCATTTCTCTTACAACTAACCAAAGGACAATTCCGTTAATAAATCCTTAAACAAGGCCAATTCCGTCAACAAAAACTCACAGAATCAATCACACTGAACTTCATTCTTTCCTTCCTTCATCTCTCACATCACCACACCACACCACCTTTGCTTCCATCTCACACAAAAAACCCATACCCCCCATTTCTTCCACCACACCTCCCCAATCCAGATTCGGCATCACGATGCCGAATCCCACTACAACAAACCCCCACCGGTCCAGAAACCGACCATCAACATCCACATCAACATCCCGTCCGGTCCAACCGGTCCAACCACGAACCCCCTTACGCCAACTCCTCCGAGTCGCATCCGTAGCAAGCGGAATCCAATTCGGTTGGGCTTTACAGCTCTCTCTCTTAACCCCCTACGTTCAACAACTCGGTATCCCTCATAAATGGGCGAGCATCATCTGGCTCTGTGGACCGGTCTCCGGTTTATTTGTTCAACCATTAGTCGGTCATTTAAGTGACCGATGCTCCAGCCGGTTCGGTCGTCGGAGACCGTTTATTTTAGTCGGTGCGGCGTCGATCGTCGTTGCTGTTTTTGTAATTGGATATGCTGCTGATATTGGTTACTTGATCGGTGATGATATAACGCAGAATTATCGTCCTTTTGCTATAGTTGTTTTTGTGATCGGGTTTTGGATTCTTGATGTTGCTAATAATGTTACTCAAGGTCCTTGTAGAGCTTTACTCGCTGATCTTACTTGTAAGTCTTCTTCATCTCTAATTTCATTCTTTATTTTTTTATTTTACTTCACTGCTCATGATGATGATGATAATGCATAATTTCATTTGTATGATATTGTATTATTGGTAAAGTTGGTGATTCAAGAAAGATCGAACAACTACATACATGGTGGTTTTGTGACGTGTTGGTTAATTTGTTGACTTTTGATGACTATAGAATTTGTTGGATTTTTAAACAAAAAAAAAAAAAAAAAGAATTTGTTGGATTTTACCGTGTATGAAGAGTTATTGATTATTGACTTGAGTTTACTAAAGTTTTTTTTTTTTTTTTTTGTGATTATATACTAAAAATAGTGAATTTGGTGTTTTATTTGGAAAGTTGGTAGTTGGTATGTGCTTTTGGTGGATATTAGGTAGGTACTTTTTTATTTCATGTTGTTTTGTACGTAGATTTGTATAAGGTAGGTACATTTTGATTCTTGTTTAGTACGTAGATGTGTACAAACTACAAAGATGCCAAATTTTTTAAATGAAATAATTAAGGAAAATAAATAATGGTGTAAAAATGCCACGTGTCAAAGGATACGGCTAACATTTGCATTCTATGTTTTTTCATTCGGACCCTCCCTCGGTCCACAATATATGTTGTTTTATCACAGAAATGAATTTGTCTCATTAATGTTTTTTTTCTATTGCATCATTTACTATTTATTTTTCTATTTTTTAAAAAAGAAGTTGAACTGCAATCTGAGCTTTAGTTGTGGCCTTGCATTTTGTTAGAAATATATAAAAATATCTTTTTAATATTTTTAATGTTATGTTAGTGACTTAGAGTGTCTTAGTTTTTCTTGTAGTTTCTTATCTTAGATTATCTTTTAAGATTAATTTTCATATTTTCGAACACATTTTAACTGCCATCTATCATTTTAATAGATAAAAAGTGGAGTTTATTGAAAGCTACATTTAATAATCACTTAATACTATTTTGTGTAAAATTAAAAGGCAAAAAAGAAAGTCTTGCATAAGATTTTATAGATACTAGCAGTGTTGTCAAATATCGGCTATGGCGAATATGGGTGGCGGATTTTACGCTTTCCGCCTTGGTCTGCCATCAACAACATTGGAGAATAGTGGGTACAACAAGTTTCTATTATATAGAAAGAATTATGGTTCATGTTTGAATTGAGCCTTCAATTATACGGTCAATAGTAATTTATTTGCTCGAAATTGTTTGATTTTCTTTTGGTACGTTATGATATGATACATTAAGTTGTTAATATTTATATGTATAACATTTGTAACCTCTTTGTTGATTATTAGGCGTAGTGTATGTTTTGAAAATTTTGCGCAAAGCATATTTGGTTCAGTTTTTGCTATTATTTGTTGCTTTGCTTTCTTTGGAGACCCTATGATTTGGAAGAAACGGATCAACTGGAAGGTTTAGTTTGCTATTTTGGGAGGTCATGGTACTCTAATTTTCTTTTTCTTTTTTCTTTTTAAATAATGAATATGTTGGATTGTATATGAAAGGTATACTATGAAATAGGAAGATGAAAAAAATCATTTAACCTTGCTTCCCCCTCATCATTAATAGTTATCTTTGTTCAGTAGGTGTTGCATAAAGGATTCATAAGATTTAGAGAAGTTTTTTTAGTCATGGATGAGAGAGAGAAAGCGTGGTAACTTGGTTAATATGACATTTGTTTGTAGGCCTAAAGTAGACAAGGGTTTAGGTCTCATTAAGTTTTTGACCAAACTAATTTTTATTTTGTTAAATTATGAATTATTGATATGCATGGTTTATATCAGAGTGAGTGGGATGGTAACCTAGCAACCATTGCTTTTGACGATCTTTTGGAAATTCATTTCTCCTTCATCGACTTTTTCTTTGCATCACAATCCATTTTAAGTTTATACTGTTCTTAGGTTTCAAAGGTCTCTTGGAAATCTAAATTTGATAGATATACATTTGTTAAGCGTTTCCCTGCAGCCAATTACATCTAGGGTAGGCCTTTTTAGATTATATGGATATGGCCTAACTGCTCAGATTCCATTTAGGCTGAACCTTAATAGTCATGATTAGTCGCCGTGTCTAATTTTAGCATGAGATTATTGGGAGGCAACTTATAGTATGTGGGGCCGTGCATAAGATCTCTCCTTGAATAGAGCAGGGTTTTACATTCAACCCGATATCTGACTTAAGGTAGAGGAATATCTTATTTTAAAGGTCAGATACCTCTGAAGCATGGGTACTCCAAACATGGAGAAGTACCGGTACCGGGTACGCACCCGTACGGTACTTTTACCATATGTACCGAACCATATCCATTTTTACTTTGTTGATTTGCTGCGGCAAAAACGTACATGCAGTGAAAAAATAACCAAAAGTATTTTGCTTTTTTATTGTGTTTCAAATCTATCTCTTGCTTTTGTTGAAAATAGTGGAGGACGTGGACAAAAAAGAGTAAATCTCAGAAGCAACACGATGATAGAAGTGTGAAAAATATCTTTTTTCATGTTTTATATCAACGTACCCGTACCTTTCTTTTTTAAAGTTTGCCGTATTACGTATCGGTACTCGTACCCATACCTATGCATCACTCAGATACATATATGTACCATCATGCTCTATTGTTGTAGTTCGTCATGTGATTCCATTGGAATGATTCTATTTCCTCTATCTATATTTATCCTCAAGATTTTCACCTGAAACAAAAATAAGTCGTGTGAAATATGAAATAATTAAAGAAACGTTGAATCCAACATGATATCCAATGTGATGAAAAACATGGATTATACAAATTATTTTCTATCCAATGTGATTTGGACCCGAGACTCAAAATAAATGAAGTCGATGAAGAGTTCCAAAAGAGTGGAGTACTTGATGATTAATGGAGGTCCGGTGCACCGTACACCTGATCAGAATTAAGTGGGGATATTCTAACTAACTGTCTGGATGGTAGTTCAGGGGAAAGTAGGTGTGCCATTTGTGAATTATAGAGATATATAAGTAAAAAGGGAGGGGGTAGGGGTAAGGAGTAGGGTAGGCTAGATTGGGAGCTATGAAAACAAACTATGCTTTTATGGAATTTTACAAACTACCCTGTCTGCATTGAGCAAGGAGGTCTTGGTGGAGTGCTTGAAGTTACATGTCATTCACTTATGAAGAGAAACAACACCTAAAGACCATATGCAACTTTATCTCACCATCGTGATGCTTCTGCTATTTTCCAAAAGAAATGCTTTGTTGAGGCTAGAGTAGTTGAGGGTTAGCTCCAAAATAACGTTTGAGATCAACGAATGGAGTTTCCAGCTAGCACACTACAAGTCATTGGATCCTTGTAGAAATGGCTATACTTGTGCATAAGTTGGTGCTTTTGTTTCTAGCAATGGGATCCCAAGGGAACACTTTTTACTGGCTTCTTCATGCACATTCACCTAGGGGACAAGGTGAATTTTGAAGGGAAATTGATCCGGACCCAAGGTCCAAAGTCACTGAAGTTGATGTGGAAGAGGTCCAAAAGAGTGGGGGGGTACCTAACCCGACAATTGAAGGAGGTGTGGTTGACCTGATCATAATTAGGAGGGAATATTCTAACTAACACCCTAGTTGGCAGTCGTGATTCGTGAATTGGGGAATGCACGTGTAAGAGTTGTCAAGTAGAGATACGTATATTATGTCGTGGTGGGGGGATCTATACAGGATAAAGTGTACTCCCCTTCAAAAAGCAGGTATTTAACCAGCTTAATTAAAAATAAATTAGTTCTACATTGATTGCTACCAGAGGTCCTCTGAATTATCTTTGATATTAACCGTCGAACACAGTTCTCAATTAAATTTGAATTTTTAAAGGATAACGGTAAAGTTGTTGTCACATGGTTGAAAGGTCACGGGTTCAAGTCCTGAAAACAGCCCCTTGTGTAAAAAACAGGCTAAGGCTGCGTACAATACATCAAAATGGTGGGACCCCTTCCCAGACCCTGCGCATGCGGGAGTTTTAGTGGACCGGGTTGCCCTTTTCATCATACCTTTCCTAATTTGGTTTGCAAAGGCATCCAAAATGACAAGAAAAAATAATTCGATCATGTGCGGTAAACACAAAATGCTCATTTCCTCATGGTCTGTGTGAATTACATGTGTTGTGTCAACACCTCACTCCCTCACAAATAAAAGCACATTAAATGTATTGTTTTTATGTTGGTCGTACTTATTATGCATGTGATCAATTTGAAAAAGAAGACACTGATGCCCCTCTTCTTTCCTTTTTCTTAACTTTTTCTTCTTATAAATGTTAGGCAATGATGCTCGAAGGACGCGTGTGGCAAATGCCTATTTCTCCCTGTTTATGGCTGTTGGTAACATTCTTGGCTATGCAACTGGATCATTCAGTGGCTGGTACAAGATTTTTACTTTCACACTTACTCCTGCTTGCTCTATTAGTTGCGCAAATCTCAAGTCTGCGTTCTTTCTCGACGTTGCTTTCATCGTGGTAACAACATATCTCAGCATTGTGTCAGCTCATGAAGTGCCTCTAAGTTCAAGTGGGGCAGGAGAGTCGGGTAGTGCGGAAGAAGCTTTTATGTGGGAATTGTTTGGGACATTTAAATATTTTTCAATGCCTATATGGATAGTCCTGTCTGTAACTGCTCTGACATGGATTGGATGGTTCCCATTTAATCTCTTTGATACTGATTGGATGGGTCGGGAAATTTATGGTGGTGATCCAAATGGAGGCCTTATTTATGATACTGGGGTTAGAATGGGAGCACTTGGTTTATTGCTTAATTCAGTTGTTCTTGGAGTAACATCATTGCTCATGGAAAGGCTATGCAGAAAGCGAGGGGCTGGCTTTGTGTGGGGAATCTCAAATATCTTTATGGCTATTTGCTTTATTGCAATGTTAGTATTAACCTATGCGGCAAATAGCATTGGCTACGTAAGTAAAGGTCAACCACCACCAACTGGCATTGTGATTGCAGCAGTAGCAATCTTTACCATTCTTGGGTTTCCAATGGCAGTAAGTTTCTCTTAAAACCATTGAAACTGAATCTCAAATTCCATTCTTCGATTAATTTTTAAAATTATAGTGGCCAATACATGTGCGTTATGTTAATTAAATAACTAACTTGTACGTGGCTGCATAATCTCTCTAGCTCAAACTTACTAGTCTTCTTTAACTTACTTTTGGGTGCAATTCTTGTGATACATTTCTCTGAGTATAACATGGTATGCCTGAAATGGAAAATGAGTTGAAACCATATAGTCTATTTTATTAACTTAACTTTGACTTATGTTATTTATTTATTGCAGATCACTTATAGTGTTCCATATGCCTTAATTTCAACACATATCGAACCATTGGGACTTGGCCAAGGTGGGTTTCTATTAAAGGCCTTGTTTATTCTTTCTTGAAGATATGACTAAAAGACTAATTATTTGGATTCTTGGTGCTTACAGGGTTATCAATGGGTGTCCTGAATCTCGCAATAGTGGTCCCGCAGGTATTTCTTCTTTTGAATTCCTTCTATTCTATATATGGTAAAAGTTGAACTACTATTATTTTGTTGTTTGTATAAACCTAGTGGAAGTACAATCTTATTAGATTTCCATTTTAACATAGGCAACTCGTATAATTTAAAATATGTTGCCATGCAAATACGCTCAGCTTCATGTCACATGATAAAACAGTATAGTTTACATTAATCATCGTGGTTGGATGTATGCCTATTGATGGCATGACTGGCAAGAGGCAGTAAGATGTTGTAAACTGTGATCCCTTACAGTGCATTTGTTGCAATTAACGGGACTTTCAGGTCACATGGAATTTTGTTGAATAAATAATCAGTTCGGCATTTTTCATGTTGTGGTATTGAGAGAAAGAATAACAGAAAGAAAGAAAAAAAAATGAAACTGTGTTTTAGAGAATGGAGATTACAATTTACAATTAACTTACATAGTTGTTTTTCTTATCAGCTTTATACTGCTGACTAGGACAGTTCATGGTTTGGTTCTGGTAGGAAAACTGAACTGTCACAACAGTTTGATAAAATTGAACTGAAATGATATGAAGGTTTGCTACACCGGTTCTGTGGTTCCTAACCAAATGGGGAACACCTTAACAAATAATTGAACTGATTCCTTTGTGAACCAAACTGTACCAAATTATTATTATTATTATTAACTGATAATTAGGACTTTGAAAAAATACCAAAAACCAAGAACTACTCATTACCATCATTACCCAAGAACTATTCTCACATGCAGTATAATTGGAATTTTGTGTACTAAATTGTTTTAACTTTGTCAGTTTTTTGTTGCCTTCCAATATTTCATTGCAACACAATAAAAATTGTCCATTCTTAATTGATAACACAAAAGAAATATCAATAAATAGAAGATGATAGGAACCTTATGCAGCAACAAAGAGCAAAGAATAAAAAAATAAAGAATTGTTGGAATAGTTCATTCAATAATCCCAACATATAGTATTTCCAACTAGAGGGTCTGTATGGTGTAAACTGGATCCGAACACATGAAAGCATACCAAAATTGGCTTTACAAATCTTATGTGGGGTGATTATAATGTCACAGTATTAATTGAAATAAAACAAATCTACACACAGGGCCTACGTTTAAGGGTGAATTTGCAAAATAGGCACTTATAACTGAAAATCTGTCCTTACTAATGGTGAACTTGCACATTTGTCACTTTATTCTTTTCATCAGGTCACAAGATTTCCAATTTGACTTTCTTTTCACTTTTTTTCCTCCTGGATATTCTTTGCTAGGGAGCTGTTGTTTCATTACTCGTCCCTGGAAAAAATACCTTGTCCTCAAGGTGGAAATAAAAAATTATCCCTTGAGTAATTCATTATTCTCCTAGTTGCTCTTCTTTTAGAGGTCAATCATGCCATTGATCTAAGAGTTCAAGAAGTTAGGTCTTAATCTGAGGTAATAGGGAAAAGTGGTATGGTATTGGTAGTGTTTGCTGTCTGTAAATAGGTTTGAGTAGGGTTGTCAAACTCGAGAGTCTACATAAATTTGAGGAAGCTTCCATAGAATCGATTTGTAGACTTGTAGAAGTTTACTATACATACATAATATAAAACTATCCACAAATACAACAAAGAAGTGGAGCACAATCTCTCTGTGAAACGGTGATTGAGATTAAATTATGAAACTGAGAATAAAATGTTAAATGGAGGTTCAAATTAAAAGATTAAATTGAAAATACAAAGAAGAAAATGTTAAATGTTGACACCAAAAACCAATAGAGACAAGAGATTCAGGTTCACAACATCTTCCTCTGCTCAAAGATGGGATCTAAGTTAATGCCAAAAGATGGAAAGAGATTTGTCAGAGACTGTGCGACAACTTTGCCTAGTCATTGCGGGGTAAAATAAAAATAGTAAACCAATCTTGGTTACAAAAAGGGTGAGCTTTTTGCTCTCGCACACAACTAACAAAAAGGGTTCTGAAATCACCATGATTCCTGTTTTATAATTCCCCAAACGAAGTTTTGTCTATATATCAGTCAGTTACCGTAGTTTATTATTTCGAGGTACTGTATATAGTTCGAAGTTAATGATGGTTTGTGTTTTATATCGATTTTTTTGTGTAGAAATAGTGTAGTTTTGAGCAGGATTTTGGTTTTTAGAGTTACTGAGTTACATATTTATCGTGTTTTAAACAGATTGTGGTGTCCCTGGGAAGTGGACCGTGGGATCAATTATTTGGCGGAGGAAACTCTCCAGCCTTTGCCGTGGCAGCTGTTGCAGCCCTTTTGAGTGGACTCTTGGCTCTATTAGCTATTCCCCGAACTCGTACACAAAAGCCTCGAATCCGCGTATGAGGTATCATATGCTGTTTTCTTTTGGCACTTATTTCTTTTGAAGAGGGATGATGAAAATGAACAGGTAGCAAGAATTTGTAAATAGTTATTGTTTTGTAGCCTTATTCTTGAGTTTTCCTCTCCTCAAGATTCCAACCTCCACTCAATTTCTAATGAATAAATGAATTATTGGCTGTGTTTTTATCTTATTGGTCATTATTAAAACCAATGACCTTATTTTTGAGTGTTACTATTTTCTGATGCAAAGAAGGCTTCGGGTAACAAATTTTGTTTAGATACCAATGACTTGAGATGTCTGTTTAAAATGTAAAGGCTGGCTGGCTATGTAAAACCACAAGCGACATTTACGGGCTGTAAGGAAGGGGGAATGATACTCTTGATGTCTAAGGAACAATGTAAAATCAAGAAATTCATAACAACACTTCTTTTTCCAAATATCTTGGAATTTCATATGTAATCAAAAAAATTGTCACCAAATACTGATTGACATTGTGTGCAATCAGAAGAGACCATCATTGTAAACCAGTCTTGTGTCAGATGTTATATTAAGGCTAGATGCCGTGGGAATGTATGTTGGGGCATCTTGCATATGTTCCAAAGTTAATATTGGCACCTCCTTTTCCCACGAAGATGAGATATTGCCGAGTTTGAATCATTCGACATGGAAAATTTATTTATTTCAAGACAATGCTGATTGTCCATTAGTGCTATCAATTATCATGATGGTTTGGAATCTCATTCATTTGTGTAATGTGCTTGTATTTGTGAGATGAAGTGTTTAGTGGCCAACAATGGCTGTGATTTTTGCTAATGTAAAGCTTGATTGAGACCTGTCTTTACTGTTTCTTCCTCCTTATTTGGTACACAAGTATTTTCCTTGTTTTGATATAAAGATATCTTGAATGACAGGTTTGGTTTATGCTACTCATTCTTTGTTTACACCTAATTTGTGGGTCTTGCTATGAACTGTCCAACTGGCATTATTCAAGTATTTAATACTCTTGTTAAAGTATAGGATTCTGCTAGCCAGTGCCTTAGAATCAATGCCCTAAGACACTATTGATTAAGGAATCAAGAAATACAAATCGTTTATTAAAAACAAAGAACTAATTGAATTGATCATTTAAAATGCATATCAATAAATCTTCATTACTTTTTAAGCAATTTTAACTTGATGTTTGGTTGGTGGAAAATGGAGAGGAAATAAGAGATTGTTTTAAGTTTGTTATGTTTAATACAATATTTTGGAGGAAAATATAGGGAAATGGAGGAAAGTAAAATTTGTCACTCAATTTTGACTCTTCCAAAGAAAAACAACAAGGCTCTTTTTTGTCAATTAAAACTCTTCTTGTCCTCTCCTTTTAACTAAAAATATATTAATTAAATTCCTCCCTTTGTTTCCCTCTCTTCTCAATTAAAAATGCATGTGTACCAACGTGAGTTGGGTTCAATAAGAGGCTATGCTCTTAAAACATGGTGAACCAAAATTTGAATTTCGGCTTAAAGAGATACTCGCATTTAATATTTAATAGTGAGAAGAACCTTAAAAAAAAAAAGTAATCCAGCGTGTCTAAAATAGACTTCCTCCGATCACTATTATAAGCAAAACATTATTTTTTAGATTCATTGATTAATTGATGTATCTGGTCTGTATATAGATCAGATACATCAGTTAATCAATAAACCTAAAAAGTAGACTTTTGCTTATAATTGTGACAGGAGGGAGTACAGTATTAACTATTATACGTTGCCTTGTAATTTGAATTAATATGTAAATTGGTATGGTAATTATTTGATAAGGTCATATGAAAGTTAATGTTATTTGCTTTTCATGATGTACTAATATGATTTAATTTGGTGATGCTTACTGGTCCTGGTCCAAAAAATTCTTAGCACATGTCTCCTTAATGTATTACTTTTGGAGCCAAGTGGTGTAACAATAATTCAATAATGTTATGTAATCAAGATATCTCCATCTCCATTTAGCCAAAACAAAGTAATTTGATTCGTTGAGAGAAGGGAATAGAATGGTAGTGTGATTTGGCAGAACAGTTATCCCATTCATGAACTCACTCCTATAGAAGTAACAGAACCATTCACATATCTATCTATAAATAGTGAAAAGTTTTGGTTTCAAGGTCAAGAGCATAGAATTTATTCGACCTTATAAAGAAGCATAATCTTTTATAATGTCAAAATTAATCTATGATTTGTCTTGTCAGTCTTACCAAACTTGTGCTATAGTTCAAATTGTAACAAAAATTCTGTCTGATCTCCACTTAGCCAACTTGTATTAAGATGTCTTTATGATTGATGACAGTGTACTTTTATGCCATAATCATGTGATACTAGACTTGTGTCTCTTTCAAGTTATTAAATTAAATTCCTTAGGTTGGAGGGAATTAGGCACTGCACTTTACCCTATCAAGATGCCATCCATATTCCAAATGTGTTTCCATTTCATATTCATTTTTAAGCCAACCGTTTTGTTTTGCTATTTTCTGCTACTGCTTCTTTATTAAGTTCACCGGCATTGATTCTGCTCCACATGTCAACACCGTTTATGCAAAATCATGCATCTTCGCATCATACATTTAACAAATTGTCAGTGTATTTGGTAAATCTTGATCGTTAGATAGAGATAGGACGATAAGTGTTTTAAGTCATAAAATAGTTTAAAATCAAAGCGATCTGATCTTCAACGTACGGTCGAGATTACAACTACAAAAAAATGTGATTTATGCACAATGCATTTGCCATTTACTCTATGGTCAAGTTGTCCTTACAATAATTTTTGACTGCATGATATCCAAAATCATTGTCTTTTTCATTTCCAATAACTGGTTGAGCTAAAAAACACGTGTAATCTGACTCCATTTATCATGGATTTCAGAGAAGTTCAATTATGTACTGGTATACTCTTAGACTAAAAAACAAAATGAAATTGATTGGTGGTGCACATTGTATGAGAAAGCATAAGAGTGAATTTTTTTCTTTTTCTTTTTCTTTTTTCTTATGTCTTTGAGATAATGATAAATGAACAGAGGTGGTTTTGTTCCCTTCCAATGCTCTTCTGCACAAGCACAGACTCATCAAACTTTATTGATACAAATTAAATGGTTGTGATTGGGAGTGAGTTATTCTCTCTCCAATGTTTCCTATTTTCCATCTGTCTCTTTTATATACAGCCAGTAACGCCGCTGGTGGTCCCATTCATGACAATAACACTTATTTTATATGAATGGATATTATTATATCAATCAAGATAACCTCAACAAGAGGGAAAGTGGTTAAAAAATGTGTTATATAATATATATCTTCTAAGCTAGGAATTCGGATTGGCTAGTCGGCAATCTCCTGCATGCAGTCAGTACATCGGTGACTGTTGGAGTGAGACTATGCATATCTAAATTTAGAACGAGAAAAAAAATCAAAATTTGTGTTGAAATATGAATCTTTTAAATTCAATCCAACAATCGTAAATGTATCGACTGTGTGAATGCAGGGCAGGGGATTGAGGATGTGGACACGCAATCCAAATTTCTTAGCTATAACTATAACCTAAACACAAACTTAACAACCAACTTGTCATCGGTATTAGTGTCTGGTAAATATGAATTTAAAGAGATTGTTGACACCAAGAAATTATTCAAATAATCAAATTGCAATTCTTATATACTAATAGTATGGCTTAATTTGCATTCATTAAATGATTTAAATCATTGGTGCCTCGACCAAAAATTGCCTGCACGTGATGGAACATTCAACTAGCAATAACATAAAGAGAAAAATGAGCAAGAGGGAAATTAATGTGGGGTCTAAAAAGTAGGATATTAGTGAAAACTTTCCATCTTTAGAGTGATGAAGCCAAGTAGTGAAGGAATGTTTTAGGCTTATAGTTGTTCCTTTATATCAACCCAGACAGCAAAGACTTGTATTAGGAATGGGTTTCTATGACATGAGTTGGGAAAGAATGGAACATGCATGGTTTGGCTAGGCAAAAACCAAACATGTTTGCTTTGTCCAAAATAAGAAACAAGAAACTAATGTTCAAAAACAAAACAAACCATGTTATATATTTGGAGTGTATTAATTTTTTTAATATATAAAGACAATTACTAACCACATGAGTTTTGTATTCTTGTCCTTTCAAAAGTCCAAAGAGTTCCATGGACCATGCCACAGAAGAAATAATAATTATATAATAATGTTGATTAATGTCAAATAAAAAATTGTTTAATCAATTATGCTATCATATTATTTAACAAATACTATATAACTTCGAGTCAACACCTAGTGAAAAGTTAAACTTTTTTTATTAAGTTACAACACATGATAAGATAGTGATATTAAAAAAAAATATACCACCACAAATAATTGTAATTAATCACTTCCACTTGTCATTCCAAATTTTATTCTAAAATTCATTTTTTTTCCCATTAAAGGTAAACTAAAACACGGTGTTTGAAAAGATTATCCATTTCCATTTACAAAGAAGCTAGTTAAAGCAACTATTTAGTGCCATCATTATCAAACCAAACTTGTCGTTATTTTGACGGCTTAAAAATATCATTAAAGTGAATAAATTCATTATAATTCATTCTTTTTTATCTAGATTCTTGAGTTTCACCGTTTTGAAGACAACTTTTGACTTATTTTTCTCTCCTAACTTAAAAGTAAAGAAAGCGTTTTATCCACTATTTTTAGATGCCATTCCTCCAAATGCTTCATTTTCTTTTACTTCCTATCATTATAATAAATAAAACTATAGGATATATATTATGACCACTAACTTTCATAGGAGGAGAAAAGTGTTATAGGTCGGTTACCATGCACCTCCAATAGCATTTCTTCCGTTCAAGTTTAATCTTTCTTTGACTTTTGTTTTAGAAAAACTTATAATTAAAAATTTGTACTCATCCAACATGCATCGTCAGTATAAACTAGTTTTACATCGATATCTAATAAAATCAACTATTTTGGCATAGAATCCTATTTTTTAACTACCTTTTAAAATTACTAGTATGAGAGAAAAAAATAGTTTTTTTTGTTAAATGTCGGTGTAAAACTAATTTACACTCGTACAATATATTATATGTTGTTTAAACTTATAAAAGTTTATCCCTTCTTTTTATAACTTTATATAAAATTAACACTATAAATTTGAGCATTTGCTTCCATTCAAGACACGTTTCAAAAGGTCCTCAAGCATTTTTCATGCATAAAAACCCACTTCCCTTCATTCTCATCACCACATATTCAAAAACCTTCCAATTCTCCATCAAACAAACCATCTTCTAACTCTATCACCAACCTTTCAATTCTCCTTCAAACAACCTATCTTGTGACTCTAACACCATAGAGAATCCTACATTTTTCTAACTTTTCCTTTCACATAATATCTCTTTAACATAAACACTTTGAGTTTCAATACTTAGCCATGTGCAATCCAAAGCCATCTTCACCAACTTCACCATTTCTTTCTCCAACAAAAACTCACCTCATAAATCATCACACCAAAGCTTCTTATTCAAATCCTCCTACCCTTGATGATGATCATGTTCAAGATGAAATTCATAGATGGCCTACTCTTAAAGAGGTAATGAAACAAAACAGAACATAATCAACATACCATAAAACAAGCACTTTATTATTTTATTTTTTTTCATTCTATTTTCCTTGAAAAAAAGTAAAAAGTAATAATTAAGTTAAATAAACTACACCAAGTTAATATCTTTTGAGTGACATGAAAGAAGGGTACTAAACTAAATCTACTAATATTATTGAGTTTATAATATAACTATTTCTTTTTTTTCTTTTCTTTTCTCTTTATGCATTTCAGGCCATAACAGAAATCAAAGAAATAGGAAAAATATCAGGCCCAACAACAATAACTGGTTTATTGTTATATTCAAGAGCTATGATATCAATGATTTTTCTTGGATATCTTGGAGAGATGGAACTAGCAGGAGGTTCACTTTCAATAGGCTTTGCAAATATCACTGGTTACTCAGTGATATCAGGATTAGCCATGGGAATGGAACCAATTTGTGGACAAGCTTATGGAGCAAAACAATGGAAGATACTTGGCTTAACACTTCAAAGAACAGTTCTTCTTCTTCTTTCAACTTCAATCCCTATCTCATTCATTTGGATCAACATGAAAAGAATCCTTTTGTTTTCAGGTCAAGACCAAGAAATTTCATCAATGGCACAAAGTTTTATACTTTTTTTAGTACCTGATCTTTTTCTACTCTCAATTCTTCACCCTTTGAGAATCTATTTAAGGACTCAAGGAATCACATTGCCTCTAACATATTGTTCAGCTGTTTCTGTTTTGCTTCATATCCCTCTCAATTTTCTCTTAGTGGTTCATTTCCAAATGGGGATTGCAGGGGTGTCAATAGCAATGGTTTTGACAAATTTAAACCTTGTTATTTTACTTTCATCTTTTTTATACTTCTCTAGTGTTTATAAAAAGTCATGGATTTCACCAAGTTTAGATTGCATTAAAGGGTGGTCCTCATTGCTTTCGCTAGCGATTCCAACTTGTGTTTCGGTTTGTCTCGAATGGTGGTGGTATGAGTTCATGATAATGATGTGTGGACTTTTGGTTAATCCAAAAGCAACAATTGCTTCAATGGGAATACTTATCCAAACAACATCTTTGGTTTATGTTTTTCCATCATCACTTAGTCTTGGTGTTTCGACAAGAATAGGAAATGAGTTAGGTGCAAATAGGCCACAAAAAGCAAGAATTTCAATGATAGTTTCACTTTTTGTTGCTATGGTTTTAGGACTTGGAGCAATGCTTTTCACAACATTGATGAGAAACCAATGGGGAAAGTTTTTCACAAATGACAAAGAAATTCTTGAGTTAACATCTATTGTGTTACCAATTGTTGGACTTTGCGAGCTCGGAAATTGTCCACAAACAACAGGTTGTGGTGTCCTTAGAGGAAGTGCAAGACCAACAATTGGAGCTAATATAAATTTAGGATCTTTTTACCTTGTTGGTATGCCAGTTGCAATCTTTTTGGGATTTGTGGCTAAATTGGGGTTTCCAGGGTTGTGGATTGGGTTACTTGCAGCTCAAGGCTCATGTGCTATGCTTATGTTGGTTGTTCTTTGTAGAACTGATTGGAATTTGCAAGTTCAAAGAGCTAAAGAACTCACAAAAAGTTCAACTACTTGTGATGATGTTGATGCTAAATTACCAACATTTATGGAAGGTAATGTGAACAAGAATAATGTTCATGGTTGTCTTGAAGAAATTGTTATTACTCATGATGTTTTTACCAAGACATCTTCACTTGAAACAGATCCACTTATCATAACATCTACTACTACTACCAATTGCATTGAAGATTAGTTGACTAGTTTTTTTTTCTTTCTTTTGTAATCATTTTTTACCTTCATTTTAATGGAGTGTATTGTAGGACAATAGATCTCACTCCCCTTTTTTTTTCGTTTTTTATTTCTTGGTTTCTTTAGGTTGTATTATTACAAATAATAGCCCTTTGAGGGAGTGAAAAAAATATGTGAATGTACTTTTTTTTTAGATAAACCAAATATCAATTGTCTTTATAACTGCATGATTATGAGGTTACTGAAATTCATTTAAGAGGTTGATATGTTTGTTCATCGGCATTAGCGAAAAATCAAACCCCTTAACAAATGATTAAGAAAATAAGAAACCCAAATATTTATCACTTTACTTGTGTCATGCAGAAACACATTAATGTTTGAGAGACAACAAGAGGAATCTCTATCTTAATTTGGTATTGATTCTAATTTCCATAAAAGACCAAATTACCTAAAAATGGAAAATTAACCTCTCAGTCCATGTATTTATATATAACCCTTGTAAATAAAGGGTCTTGTTAACTTATCTCAGCATCTTATTCTTCTTCGTGTTCTCCTCTCAGTTTTTGTTCTATAATAACAAAGCACTTGAAATTATATAAAGTATGGACTGGCGTGGAAAATTGCTTGTTCTAATACCTTCTAAATTCACCATGTGTATATTTTTTATTCCATCAGTCTCAATGTCTTGTTTGATTTTTACACGGTTATTAAGGAAATAATTAATAGTGTTAATTTTAATGGTAAAATTATTTACTAAAATATTTTTGTTAATTATAGTTAATGAAATAGTTATAAATAATTGAAATGCAATAAGTAAGTGTATGTTAATGAAAAAAAATAATAAATGTTATATTGATATTGTAAAAGAGACAAATAATTTAACACAAAAAATCTAGAAAAAAAAGGACATCTATTGTGAGATGGATGGAGTACTAAACGGTCATTTGGTCTTGATAAATTCACCGATATCATACTTGACCAAAAAAAATAAAATCAAGAGTATCATTATAGTTTTGAATGTAACAAAATTATAACAATGTCTCTAAATGTATATTTAAGGATAAATAGTCATTTTCGTCTTTGAATGTGTAACGAGTAGTCATAATATTTCTCCAAGGTATCTAAAGTTCAAAATAGTCATTGTTCGTGCATTACGTTAGTCAAAATAGTCTCTGACGTTATAATGTTCTGTTAATACTTTCATATCGACTCCTATATACATATTTATTTAGTGTCATATCAGTTCCTATAAGTACATAATTATTGTCATATTAATCTAGATAGGAAAAAAGTTATTGTCATCATTAAGAGACTATTTTGACTAACAAAGTGCACAATCAAAGACTATTTTAAAATTTTGACTCATTAAAGTACTATTGTAATTATTCGTTACACATTTAAACACAAAAATGACTATTTGCGTGTATCTATTACTATAATCTTTTACCTCATTTAAATTTCATAATCAATACAAAACTTTTTTTCTTACAATCATAATCAATACAAACTTATAATTTGTATTTTATGATATCACCTAGCAAATGCAACATAGTGATCATCACTCATCATTTCCATGGACAATAATAGCGTCACCACTTAAGAGCAATGTTTTAAAATGCAATGTAGATAAATACTAATGTCACGGTCTAAAATGCAGTCACACACACATATATTTTAAATATCCTAATTATAATAATGTTAAGAGATGCAACTCCGTTTTAAAAGAATAAAGATATAAAAAAGATGCAAACAATGAACATCTGTAAAAAAAATGCAAAGAACACAATTCACTAAGAAGTTCGGTCAATTGTATCTATGTTCATGAATGCGGGATGACCGTTCTCGTGAATTTAGATCAGTTGGTAAAAACAATGATATTATGCAAAGTCTGATTCAAACCCCACCCACCACCAAAAAATGAATGCGGAATGACTACTATTAGCTCAAATTTAGGATTTATAATATACAAATTGTATTTAAATATTGTTGTGCAAATTACAATACTACGTATACAAATTGTATTTAAATATTGCCGTGTAGATTACAATACTACCCTTGTAAAAGTATATTGCATGCTTCCCTTGAATGACCTGTCCATTTATCAGTAACTAGACATACCTAAAAAATGACCATTACTTTTCTCATCCTATGAGTTTCTCGCGCTCCTATTCGGATTCTAAAATCCGAAATATTTCAATGTGTTTTGGATTTTTTATGGGATATCTATGTCGTTGGGATTCTATAAACCAAACTGTATAGGGCGCGCAAAAATTTCATAGGATGGAAAAAGAAGCGGTCCTAAAAATAGGAATAAGCTTGAAAACAACCAAACACACATAAATGCACACACCAACATAGAGAGGCACCAGCGGAGGTAAAGAATGATAACAATAATTGGCAAAGGAGAATCTCAAGAGAAGAGGAAGAAGGGTATTGGAAGAATAAGGGGTCCCTGTTTCTAACTTAAGATACAAATCCATCTACTGTTTCCTTTTGTCTACTTTCCATATGACAACAAAATTGGAGTGGTGCCCTCTGCATTGCCACTTACCCTCCACCTTAGGCCACCACCCTCATAATTTCTTTCTTTGTGTTCTTTTTTTCTTCCAAATTTTTTTTTGACAAAAATAAATAATCTTGATTCATTCAAATTGATAGAGGGGTTATTTTAGGTCAAAAATTGACCCTAAATACCTGTCTTTAATGAATGAAGAAGAAAAAACTAGATTTTTAATGACGGCTCACAAGAGAGAGAAAGGTAAAAGAGCTTTTTCTTCTAAAATTATCACCAAATAGATTTAGATTCCACACATTAAATATGTGACGCACTAATTTTGACCGTCACATCACAAATCAATTGTTAAGATTATTAAAAAATGATTAGGTAAATGTGTAACTCGAGTCGATCAATTTCAAGTCAATGAATAAGATTAAAAAATGTCTGTAAATTGCATCTAATTTCTAGGAGAGGCTACCCGTATCCATCACCAAACACCTCTATTAATGACTATTGTGGAAAACAAACAAAATAGTACTATGGCTTATGAGTTGTGTCTTTTGTATTTCTTTGATTCTTCATGTGAAAATTTTCTCCAACAAATGTAGTACATGGTTGGACCATTTTATTTGCGCTTTAGACTTTTATAGGGTAGAATACATATATATAAGTCTATGTTTTGTCATTTTCCTCTATTACTAAATAGTGCTTGAATTGAAACCACTTCTTGTTTCACCTTATCTTCTAGTTTTCAACTTGCACAAATAATATCTTTCTCCATATTCATGCACTCGTGGTACAGAATTGTCATTATAATGGGTGGTATGCATCAAAGTTTCCTAGATTTCATGGTTTGTGTACAACATTTTTGGTTCTCTAATCGGATTGTATGGATATATGCAAGATACATAACCATAGATTACATGCAATTCATAAGTTGGGAAACATATAACATTAGTTAAACATTAACCTCAAGTTGGGAAACATATAACATTAGTTAAACATTAACCATAGATTACATGCAATTCATAAGTTTTGTAAGAAAAATAAATACTCAAACTATCCCTAAAAAAAGAAAATAATCGGACTAATTATCAACCAGGATTGAGTTTAGCGGAATGAGTTAAAGTCAAAATACGCACAATTGTCTTCTGATCTTTCAGATGAATGAAAATATAAAATTATATTATCATAACCATAGATTACATGCATGCAATTCATTAGTTTTGAAAGAAAAATAAATACTTAGACTATCCCTAAAAAAAGAAAATAATCGGACTAATTATCAACCAGGATTGAGTCTAGCGGAATGAGTTAAAGTCAAAATACGCACAATTGTCTTATAATCTTTTAGATGAATGCAAATATAAAATTATATTATCATAAGATGTGTATGATACTATGTCACATGTATTATGTGTATTATTGTGGCTTTAACAACTTGGTAAATTGCGAGATGTGTGACATTTTTCTAGATAGAACGATGTATGTTTTGAGATTTTAGAGTGAATCGTTATTCACTCTAGGCATAATCATGTATTGTGATGGTGTACTAAAACTATATGTAGTCCAACTTGAGAGCAAATAATTTGGTGGGATATCTACAGTCCTTCATACGGTAGGTAGAGTCTTGTTCATTATTTTATGATGTTGGATTTGGAAATGTTAGATTCGGACCTTATTAACAGAAATTATAATTATAAGGAGAAAAAAAAAACGTGAATCGTGATTCATGAATAGATTGTTATTCACAAGATAATTAATATTATATTTTTGTGAGTTTGTTTCAGTTGATAAGGACATTGCATTATATATAGGTGTCGGAATTCAAACTTCAAATTCCACATTTATCACCTTAGAAATACAACTCTAACCACTATATTATTTGGCCAAAAAATAAATATAAATCATCTTAGTTTATTTGCAACATTTTTTTTTGGCAAAGTTACAATATTTATAAACAACCCATCAATTTCAAATATATAGAGTATATGATATTGATTCATTATTGATAGAGTTACAATATTTATCGATGTACTCTATTGATAGTGTTCAAATTGATAGAGTATAAAAAGTTTATAATCAATATTTATAAATATTACAGAAAGAAATGATATTGATTCATTCAAATTGATAGAGTACATCGATACAATGTAAATTCGCTGAAAACAAAAAGGACGAAACTGCGAGCAAACTCACAACATCCATGTTAATAGCATAAAACGACAAAGTACAAAAGCCTACACATATGACTATATTTAAGTCTCCGGAATACACATGTCTCCGGATCTGCAACGTGGACGACGCCAAAGTCATTGATTGGATATGCACTAGATCGAAGCTGATCTGACAATCTGAGCCGAACAAATACCCGAACGAAATAAGAAAGACAAACAACGCCGCACAAAGATGACGAACAAACCAACGTCGCACTAAGACGATGAAATCACAAAATAAAAAACGAAATAGATGTGAAAATCACTTATTTCAATAAAAAGGAAAGAAAAAACGAGTTAAAAGGGTGCTTTTCGGTCAAAAATTAATTCTAAATCACCCATCTTTGATGGATGAAGGAGAAGAAACTAGGGTTTTAACGACGGCTAAAAAAAAGGAAAAGAGAGAGAGCTATACCCATCAATTTCATGACATGCTTATTTTGGTTGGAATCGAATATCTCTAAAAAAAAATGTCCTTTAATGCTTCCTCTCAAAAAATGTCCTTTAATGCTTACTGGTTTAATCAAATACATTACATGTGTCTTGCATTAGTTTACTTCCTAAGTTAATGATCATCTAATTCCATATAATATATTTATGCAAAAGTTCCACTTTTTCATTAATTTAAAAAAAGGCACAATTAAAAAAGGTGAATAAAAGGGTGCCACAAAATGAGAAGGGAAGTTTGACACCCAATATGGTATCAACAAAAAATATATCCAAAGTATTCAACAAAATAAGAGACCATTAAGATATCAAAGAATCATGAACATCTTTGGAATGAATTTTCTAAAGTATTTCCAAAAGATTTTTCCAATTCTGGCAATAGTATGTATGCCTGCTCCATTCCCATTTCCCTCTAAATGTCTTGTCACACACAAGTGTGAGTGAGTGGCCATAAGGCTTCAATTTATCTTCTTTTTCACATTTAAAGATTGTGTGTGTAAATGGAGAAGTTTGTGGGCAGAGTGGCCACTTCTCATGCATGATTTATACAATAACATGTGTTGACTTGTTCCCCTGTTGGCAAAACCAAGTCCTATTTTTTCGGTTACATAAGTCAAAACATCAAGAAGAATGTTTGCAATGTTGATTTTGATGTTAATGTTATTGATTTATTATTACTCCTCCAAAGCCGGAAGATATATACTTTATACTTCTCTTTTACTTGACATAGGATCGATTGACAGCTTTGTCAAACTTAATATAATAACTCTTTGATAAATTCCCTATGGTATATTTGTCGAACTCTAGATTATGAGGGTCATATTTTTTTTTAAAATTGGAGAATTAACGCATAAAAAGTTATTCATTGATTTATAACGTCTTGACATGTTTTTTTAGACAAATAGAATGACAACAATCATTAAAATTCATACGCGTAAAAAGAATAAGAGTTGAGATAGCACTTTATAGACTGAGTTTTTATTTAACCCGGTAAACAAACGTGTTTTTTATTTTTATTTTTATTTTGGGGGAAACTTATTAACACGATGTTCATTATCATTCTATTAGTAAACTGTGTGAATCTGTCCATATCCACTCACATCAAATGTTTTTAAAATGTGTTTTATTAGACTCTAAATTATTTAGATGTATGCTTTTCAAACCATTAAAAATTAATGATTTTGTGCAACTTTGCTACGGTCTCTATATAATCTATATAATTTTTTGGGTTAATTAAGTTTTTAGTTGTTATAAATATTCACAGTTTTGTTTTTAGTTCCTATAAAATAAAGTCACACTTTTTAGTCCTTGTGACATTTTTCTTAAGCATTTTAGGGACCAAAACTGTTGATGGAAATTTTTTACAAGGACTAAAAGTGCTGATGGAAAAATTTATAAGGACTAAAAATGCTGATGGAAAATTTTATAGGGACTAAAAAGTGTGATTTTATTTTTTAGGGACTAAAAACAAAACTGTAAATATTTATAAGGACTAAAAACTTAATTAACCCTAATTTTTTTTTGTCTGATGGGGTTTAAAACCCACTTTATATATATTATACATTGTCCCTACCGGTTGAACTACAATCTCTATATAATCTTTTTTGTTTTCTAATGGTATCTATATAATCTATATTTATCTAGATTCTATCCGATATATGTACATGTAAAATATATAAAGGGAATAAAGTCTCCCACTGTACCTTCCCTTAAAAAATCTAATAGCGTCATTTATGATTTATGTAATTCTAGAAAGTATACATGGTCACTAATTGCTTTATTGACATTTTGATAAATATACACAAGTTCTTCCCTATAAAAGTATATTTAAAATAAAGTAAAAATATAATTAAAAAGTTATGTAAAAAATTAAGAATAAAAAATTACTCTCGTAAAATTTGAAGAATTGTTCAGTAAAATTCAAACTCAAATTTTACAGAATAAAAGAATCCTTGTGTAAAAGTTGAAGTTGAGTTTGTTCCGTGAAACTCAAATTCGGTTTTTTCTTTGAAGATACAAAAATAATAAATTAAAAATCATTATTTAAAGTACAAGTGCACCTAATAGGGAACAAAAATAATAGTGAAAGTTTAAAAAAGCATTAGGTTTGTGTGTCTTCAACCACCAAAAGTAAACCTTAATACGATCAAGAAGTTGCTCCAATGTTAATTTTTCGTTGCAAAAATATGGGCATTAAACTCCTTCCAAACAATCCAGATACAAGTCAGCCAACCAGATCACGTGAAGCCAAAAACAAATATCCTTCTTGAACACATATGAGCCACTGAATTGCAAAGCGTGCTTGCCATCATTAGAGAGAGAAATCGTATAAATTATCAACCACCAAAGAACAAGATGTCAAATGCTACGAAAGAACCAGTATTATTGGTGCCCCTCATGTAATTTTTTTAGGTTTCACATTGGTCTCTTAAGTTTTTTCATCCTTTTTGTCTTTTAAGTTACAAACGTTTAACACTTTCATTCCTTAAATTATTTCGTATCATATAGGTCCCTTAAGTTACAACCCCATGACACTTTGATCCCTTGAGTTACAAATGTTTGACATTGACAGAAATGGTCAAAGCGTTTAATATTTATAACTTAAAGGACCAAAATATCTAATATTTTGTAACTTAAGATATCAAATTGGAAACAGAAAACACAAGGGATTAAAGAGTCTAAAATTTCTAACTTAAGATACAAAAATGAAACGAAAAAAACTTAATAAACTAAAGTGATATGTAAAAGTAACTTTTTTTTTTCTTTCAAAAGTATAATTTAGCCTAAATGATACATATAACTTTGGTTTATGTATGTGGTGGACATATTAGTTCATATAAGTATATAGTGTCGTGTTGATTGAATACACCTCTAAAATGAAGTAACTCTTTTAGCAATTTAATGAACAAAAAAGAAACAAAGTCGTGTGATGATCATATAACGAATTATATTTTCGCCTTTTACTAAAAATGACCAAAAAGAACATCAATTTCATAATAAAATATAGACTCTTCTACTTTCGCATACCAAATATGACCACATTTCCTTGTTAGAATTTAAATATCGACTCAGTATATTGTGGAAGTCTAATCTCTTCCATTAAAGTCAGCCTCGCTTATGATATTTATTCAACTTTGAATAATGATCGATGCCAATCGTGTGGTATTATTGTACTTCTATTAGTATAGCATATAATCTCACAAATATGACCCAACCTAACTGCAAGAGAAGCAGTGCCGTAATGGTTTTTTATTTTATCCAAAAATGTGGGCCTTTTACTTTAATTTGAATTGCACGGGTACGGTGCCGTTGGACCATTTTCATCCATCTCAGCCACATCCAATAAAGGGGATGAAAAATAGAAAAAGCAATTGGAGAATATTGCAATTATATTTGATAATAATTGTGCATTGCTATGGTTTGTTTGTAGGGAACATAGCTTGTCATTTCAATAGTCCTTATTTTCTTGTAAGATATAAGACAAATGGAGGATTAAAAGTGTTCTTGGTACACCTGTAAGTCTTATAATGCTTGAGAATCAAGATAAAATATAGTTTTATTAGAACGTTTATACTCAACGAGACGTCTTTTATAAATATTGAAGTTGTGAGTGTTTGCTCAACAATGGACAGGAAACAATACCTTAAAAGTTAGAACGCGCTGTGGTGCCCTCGAGAGTGAAACAAAACAATAAGAATCACTTTGGTGGAACAATACTATAGAGATGCAATATTTATGCTAAAATATATTTTTACCAAGTTCAGCTTCAAATTGCATAAAGAATGAAAACGGTTCACTTATAATAATTGATGGCTTATCCTCAAGTAATCATTTACAGTATACATTTGGAGAAAAACAAATCTGGCAGTGTTTGTCTTGGTCCACATTGTACATTTTTTCCCCTCTCTCAATCACATAATATATGTAAGAAAGATCAATGGTGCATGTAAGAAAGAAAGAGAAAGATATAAAGAAGATATAGAAACGCGGGAGATGTAAGTAAATTTCTCAAAGTTCTCTAAGTATTAGACTGTAAGTAAATTTTATTACAAACTCTCATCAAACATAATGATTCTATTATTGAAGTTATTTGAAGTCTCGCATTACTCGGGTTTCAAGACTACTGCGTCTGTGGATATGTGTTTGAAAACCATTATCTTTTGAGCTTACTTTTTGCATGAGATTCAAATCTATTTAACATTACATCAAAGTTGAGTTAAGAGTTGCATGTAAGAATTTGACCTAGGATCTATACGCTATACGTGAGAGATGAATATTAAAGTTGCTTAGAATTTGTTTGAAGTTCACATTGTTCAAATTCTCATGTTGTTGGGTATATAAACATGCTTGGACACCCTCTTCCTTTGAAGTAGCTTTTAGAATGAAATTCTACCTCATTTAGCATCTTTTTGGTATTACTTCAAGTTTGTGTCTCCCTTAAATTTTCAGTTCTAGAAATATGTTACAAATAATTGATAAAAAATGGAGAGAGAAAGTGTGCAAAAAGAAATAATGAAATTAAAAAAGTGCTTGAAAATATAATATTTTTTACTTTTTATTATTGTTATATTATTATTATTACAAAAATATAAAATGCAAAGCTGCCATGCATAGGAACCGATCATGATAACCTACGTATATAGATGAGCCCCCCCACCCCACAAATAGAGTGGGTCATGTTATTATGTATTTTTCTATGTGAATTGGGCATCTTTTGCACACACGATTGAGGAAGTTAATTTGTCTAATCGGACAAAACTTTGGTAAGTTTTAGTGTTTTTGCATATTTTAGGTTGGATTCAAATTCACGATCTTTTAAATTGTAACAAATTAGAACTATCACATTTAAGCACTCTTTAATACAAAACATACATTAATTTAGAATATAGTATAATACATTCTAAATATACTTTTTTTCAAGAGAATTCTAAATATACTTTTTAATTATGTCTATAAAACAAGTTCCTATGTAAAAACTAAATATAGAATAGTTTGGTAAATAAAATTATACTATCTTTTTTTTTTTGTCAAGCTACTAGATTCACACATTTAATTTTAAGTGGAGAACCTAGTTGTTTCAACTCCAATCTCTACATATTGTTGTTTTGCAACTATCTTGCAACTACCAAGTACCAATCTATACTTACAAGACATAAAATTATATTACCATTTGATCTTAAATATAAGGAAAAACGTGATTATACTCTCATTTAATCCGTGTACAATTTATTATTTTTGCTTATACTCTCATTTATCTTAAATATAAGCAAAAATGTGATTATATACATGCACAGTTTTACTTAAATAGACAGAGGAAATATATGGGAATCTAGTCTAGTATATAAATTTAATTAACGTGGGGAGGCTGAGATTTTGTTAAACATATGCATATATGATGGTGTTGCTGGTATCTTTCTTTGTTTTAATTGAAGACAAAGCAAAAAGTGAATATGCCATTCAATATTTGCCACTCCCTCAAACTCAAAGTATTAGTGTTTGGTTTGAATTTTTCCTACTTTGTGTACCATTTAAATAATAAATGACATTTGACCTACTTCCATTCGTTGTTATGGTAGTTTGACTACCTGGCTTGGAATATTAGATTTGCCACCTTTACAAGCATATATAAACATGGTTTTATGATTGTTGATTTTTTTTTTTTAGAGGTTTATGACTATTGATTTATCGACTAATTAACAATTAATGGGAGAGTCCTTTAAAAAAATAATTAGTGGGAGAGAAAGAATAAAGCGAGGATAAAAAATGGAGTTAATTAGAAACGTATCTATAAACAATGTTATGGACGAGGGTCCGAGACTTGAAAGTATGGGAGACTTCAACGTGAAATCATCAAAAATAGAAAAATATATGTTAGGTGCATTTTTATTCAAAACAAAGGTGAGATCATAAAATTAATAGGATCTTGCTAACTCATAAGGGTATTCTTTAAGATTTTCCAATTAAAAAATTGGAAAAGCTAGAATTACGACCAAAATTTAGATACGGTAAAAGACAAATCGCTTTTAATTTTGTCTGTTAAGTGTTAGAGTATCGAGACGCTAAATTTAGTGGTCAATTTTAGTGTTTCCATCTTTAGTTTTTGTTGTTCTTTCAACTTTTACTAGTAAGATTTTATCCTTAAGCCCAAGTGAGATTGAGTGCGATTGATTTCACATGGTTAATGAATTTCTGTTAATGTCGAATTGACTAAAAAGTGCCCAAATTCAAATTCTAAATTGAACTTTTTAAAACTCTAGATTATCAAAGACACTCATCATTCTCCTAGAAATTCTAGAAGGTTAATTAAAACAAAACAAGACAAAAACAAATAAAAAAAACTAGATGTTTAACTAATAGAAAGTATAGGTCAACTCCATGTCAACCTTTTTAGTTAGTGGGTCGGTTTTACAAATTATTATAAGATCAATATGGAAATTTTCATGAGGAGTTAACTTCAAGTTTCAGCTCTAGCTAGTCAAAGAATACTTCAAGTTTCAGCTATAAGTATGAATGATATGACACTCATCAGTCAAAACGGTAATGCTTATATGTTCAAAAACGCTAATGAAAACAGTGACATAATGAAAGCAACACATTTAGGGTTGAATTGAATTAGCCCTAGTCAAGAATATGACATATAGTTTTAATTGGCTTATAAGTCTTGTCTTGTCCCGTTTTAATTTAAGCATCATATAAATGTTCCCATAACAATTGAAGATACGTAAGCACAATCGTTACCACGTTCTATATATTGGTGTTGCATGAAATCACAATTCAAGTTTGAATGGTAATTCCTCAAAAAGAAAGTTTGAATGATAATCAATGTTAAGAAACATGGCATCCATGGAAGAAAAGAAGAGAGAAATCACTAAAAATGTATTGTAATGATTATGGTGAAATGATTTCATATGAAAATGAGAAAAAGATATGTAACAACAAATAATGATAACTAACTAATAATAACAAGTTTATCTCTAATATATATAAAAATGAAAAGTGATGAAAATTATTACATCAAGGCCTTTATATAGGCTCACCAATTAGTAACAAACTTAAGTGCTAATTTTTTTTTTTTGAAGGAAACTTAAGTGCTAATTTATAACATGCTATATCTCTAATAACTAATAATAATAATAATTAAGGACCAAAGATCATTCTTCTGTACGTCTCATTATTACCAGAATAACAATTTAATATAATTTTTTACAATAATATATCTTGATAGTGCTACATATAAATTTTAATTAAAATGTACATTTGAAATGTTTTTAGTTAATATTTCACTAAAAATTGACTATGAAAAAATATTTATTTTATTTTAATACAAAATAACACTTATTTTGAAGTAATATTTTTTTTTATTTTTTTTATAAATGTGACATAACAATATATGGCAAAATCTCCACTAGGAGAAAATAAATCACGGGGAATAAGAGAGATTCTTTTGTGACTAAATTATTCTTTCTGGAATATACGTTTAATGTTTTGTAACTTTTAAGTGATGCATTTTGACTTGGATTTTAGACCGAATTATGTGGTAAATGCATAGTTTTTTGAGGGATGGTACATGCATAATGTATAGTGTATGATTACAAGTAGTAATACGGAAGCATGCTTATATAGTGCTATGGTCAAGTAATATAACACCATGTTCATATTGCCAACTACATGCGTATTAAACAGTCCAACATGTGTCTTAGAAGCCAAGATAAACATTAAACAATATTCTGGTGTAAGACATATCAAAAAAATATAACATTATACTAAATCAAATGCTATTAGAATGATTAGTCAAAAAATGTATTCGAATGATAGGATTAAATAATTTATTAGAAAATAAATATATTTTTTGTGCAAAGAGGGCAAAGCCCAAAAAAAAGAAAAAACTACAAAGTTTGACCAACAATCCTAGGCATGCAAACCCAAAGGACAATTGCTTTTCTGACATTCAATACTTCCTAAAAACACAAGTAAAAGACTAAAATACCTCAAGTAGTAGTTAACTACCGCTTGCTTATAACTAAAAAACACGCCGGCAGTTAACTGCCACTGGATTTTTTGATCATTTACTTGTGTTACTAAGACACAATGAATGTCAAAAAAGCAATCTTCAACCCAGAGATGTCGTCAAAAAAAGACTTTGAAGCTCCTTTGAGAAAGACTCGAGAAAATGAACATTGAAAGAATTAAGAAAGTAACTAAATTTGGCTAGCAAAATGCACTTACGTCTTCACACCAAGCGTGAGACATATAAATATTTCAACTCAACTCCAACATTCATCTAATATGAAGCATAAAGTAGGTATATTTCTCTTGAATTTAATTTTCTATGTCAACATGTCATTTAAGACTTTTGAGTCACTTTCAACATGAAGATGCATGATTTTTTCTTTACGAGCAAGATCCATTCCTAAATAAATGGCTCACATCTCCGCATGAAGAGCATCACAATCCTCAATCTTCCGCAAGTATCCCTTCAGCCATTTGCCCTCCCTAACATTTTGATAGGGTCACGTTGTCCAGGGCCGGCCCTAGGCATAGGCCGGGGGTGCGACGGCCTAGGGCCCTTGCAGGTAGGGGGCCGTAAAAGAAATTTCGATAGGGGATGTATATAGAAATATTTGGTTTTTCGGGGGTGTGTATAGTAAAAGTTACTGAAAGGCCCAAATATGTTGAAAGGCTGTTCTGAAGCCTGTTAATATTCATGGCCGTTTTGTCTCAATTTACTATATATACCCCCTTATATACAAATATTTCTATATACACTCTACCTATAAATTTTATAGTTTTTCTTAATAATGTACCAAAAAATTTATTATCGAATAAATTTGTGATATTTTTTTGGGCCCTTTGTTTCTAATAATGTGTCTCACTAATATTAAATATATTGGTCATATTTATTATCCAAGAAATTGGGAATTTTATAACAAAACAAATTATATTTTAGATGAAAATAAGCCTACTAAAGAAATTAATCTTAATGTTGTCTTTCAAAGGTTCCAAAAAATTCAATTATATCATTATGCTAAATCATGTGAAACGCATTTAGGATCATGTGCCCACTCATCATTTTTTTTTTTTGGTTCTTTTTTGGTTGTCAAAAGCGGGGGGAAAAACGAAAAAGAACACCTTATAAAATCACAACAATGAGCTAAAATAATTATGATGTATTATGTAAGGGGACTTTTTCTCATATTATGTCTGAGACCTGTAAAACTTTAGGAACGGCCCCGTTGCCTACCAATCCACGGATTTTGGAAACACCATTTGATCTCTTTGTCCATCTTGAGAATAGTATAAGTAAGTACAACAATGAGGGCGTTGAAATACTTCTTCAAAAATTGCAAACATCAATCAAATTTAAATACTATAAAAACAGTTTTACGCAAACATCAAATTTTATGACATTGGTGCATGGCCATCAGTCACCCAAAACTTTTAACTACAAATATAATATGATAAAACCATTTCAATTATTTTTTTTAATAATTTTAAGTTAACATTCGATGACAAAACTATGATATAACCAATTAAGGTAAGAGATTATTTTTTATGCATTAATTGTGTGAATATTTTGTACATATGCATCCAATAAAATCATGCTAATATGTCATTTTTGGGTCAATTTTTAAAATATGTCTATAAATATCTATTTAACGTGTAATTTAATTGGATGTATGTGTAAAAAAATTACACTATTGATATGTTATATACAAATTAAATTCTTCACGTAATATTATTTTTATAGCCAGTTGATAAGGACAATATATAATATATGCAAGGTTCGGGGTTCAAATCCCAGACGCCAAAAAAAAGTGAAATCAAAATAATTACCTACCCTAGTTTTCCATTTTTGGAAATTGATTTAGAGGTCTCCTGAGTTTCTCAAGTTTTCTAAATGTATGTTTTCTTTGCTTTAGAACTGATGGGTGTTTTCACAAATTTTTAAGCAAGACAGAGTGTTCCTTGTTTAGCCCATATATAATATATAGGAGGTAATTGCTTTTTAGATACCCTTAAAAGTCAAAGTTAGTTTTTTTTTACTAAATCAAGAGTGAGGAAGACATCAAGGAGCTGCTGGACATCCCGATTAGGTCGGCACCCCAGGAAACTTTAATCCATATATATAGAAAAAAGGGAAAATATATGTACAAGAGGGGGGCGAAACCAAACCCTCTAAAGAAAAACGACAAGAAAAAAAATCTACAGAAAGCGAAAATTAGGTAACTCATAACGGTCCCTAAAAAAATCCTCCTCAACAAAAACGGGTATAATGTCCCACCAAACTGTGTCTGAAAGCGAGCACCAATACCTACAACGCCAAAAAGAATAACAATAGACAAAACAATTTGCAATGCAGAAGTCCATGCCATATGAAACCACCATAGAAATTCTCCCATTCTATGTGCATCAACTGCAATGTAATTCACAATTTCTCCGGCCGAGTGTCTTGTTCTTGCCAAACTAGAAAGCTTTAGCTGCGTTTGATAAAACTGCCACCACCAAAGCTGATCTCATTTTCATTCCTAACCTCCTTGAAGTCAAACGCTAGTTAACTACCGTTCGGCCCACTTTTTAAATCGGTTGTACCGATTTAAAAAGTATCTTAACTTATCAATAAAGTATCGAACGACAATTAACTGGCGTTCGTTGGATGCCCGAGAGCAATTGTTAGGTGTCTAGAGAGCAATTACCTATATAAGAGTATAATAGTGGGAATTATTGGAAGAAAAAAAAAATTAAAAAGAAAAGGTAAATGAATTATATTCTTGCTCAACTCTATTTCTTATAAGCTAAACTATATAAAAAAAATAAAAAATAAAAAAAATTAAATATTCAAATTTGATAGTTAAGGTACATCTTTTGAAACATTTTCAGTGGTCTTAACACTACAAAACTGACAAGAAATACCGGAAGGTTTCAAATGCAAGCATTGATCAACCCGTTTCTCCAGCCAAACAAGTCTTTTCTCAAGTCTCAAAACACCAATGTGCAAAATCCTAATGTCAACTTGTGCAATTCTGGCACATGCCCAAAGCAAAATGTAATAATCAACATGAGCAAAGTAAGTCATGGCACTTTTATCCTTATTTCTGACATAGTGAACATAATCAAGGTTCTTCGGCTTGACGCGAGGTGGTATATAACAAAATAGGTTTTCATCCATGTCTAATTTCATTTGTTTAATGGCTTCATTGACTACAGATTTTCCTGAACCGCTGTTCTTGTTGAAAACTGAGTCTTCACCATATGGCGAAGTCTCGAAGGAATTATCATTGTTCAAACTTCCAGGAAAGTCATCTACATGGCAGGTGCCATCGTCATGAGAGGGCTCATTGAAACATTCTCTTCTTACCTTTTTCATCTTAGATGTCCTCCTAATGCGTCCTTCATCCGTCAACCTCGATCGGTTAAAAGCAGTATTGGATTTTCCTGCATGTTCTGATGGTTTGGTGGTATTCTAAAATAAAAAAGCATCTTGAAATGAGAATTGATTATGATAAGCTTTCTTTATAATATATCAAGCGATTATGAAAACGAAAAAAAATCATAATAAAAGGAATTCCTAGTAACTAGACGTTACACGGCGAATGTAAACGCATTAAAAGACCTACATAGTATTCCAAAAGAAAATACATAATTATCAAGAGAATATGAAAATGAAATATTTCAACCTATATATGCCGAAGAGGACAACTACCATGTCAATTTTAGTAAGTTTTCATAATAAACATCATCGAATAGGCTTTGTTCAATATTTAAAGACAACTCATTTGTTAAGAAAGAAAATGCCTCTCATTATATTTTCAGGAAATTATCTCATACGTAATATGTTCCTTTCATAATGTCATCTTTCATGCAGTTTAACGTCGTTTAGCCACTCAGGAAATGATGATATAGCTAATTTACTTTTCAAGATTCACTATGAATGAAGGAAAAAAAATCCAAATCACCAATGCAATGCAACTTCATTACTGACACATCCCCAAGAAAAACAAGAAAGAAGTTGACGGTAGTTCCTAAGATATTGTAATTATAAATGAGTAACTAGGCAATTACCCCCATGAAATCGTAAGTTTCGTCAATTACCCCTTTGAAATTAGCAAAACTTCAATTACACCCCTGAAAGTGCACAACATTAATCAATTTACCCCCTCCGTCAAATTCTTCTGTTAATCAACACGACGTTTTGCAAATACCACCCTGAAGTTTTGCACTTATGTGCAAAATGCCCCATAAACTTGAAAATTTATATTTTTTTTCTTCTTATCATTGACTCAAAAAATATTAAAGGCAAACAATTAATAATTAACTTTAATACTTTAAACTCTACAATATTACAATCTAATATTACGATTAACATTTGAATCATTGGCAGTGTTTTGTTGTTGAAATAGAAGCATCTTATGTGTTTTGTTTTGTGGAATAATGTAATTTTTGGATTAGGATTGAATACCAAGTTGTTCTCTTCATACATTGGGCAATTGTCTTTTAGCTATAGCAAAATCATGTCCTCGAGCTAGTTGAAAAGTTTTCACCAAAAAGATAACCACATATAGTGAATTACTCATGCCAACATAGCATACAACAGAACAACCTATCTGAAGAAGAAGTAGAAAAAACTACACTAAGCAAACTACACTGTCACTATTGTCTGTCTGGAAAAAAATGGAAAATATAGAAATAGACAAAAATATATAGACTTAAATGAAATTTTGCTTTTAACTTTTAAAAACTTACCATTTTGAGTCAAGGATAAAAAAAATAAAAAATAAGTTTAAGGGGCATTTTGCACATAAGTGCAAAACTTCAAGGGGGTATTTGCAAAACGTCATGTTGATTAACAGAAAAATTTAACGAAGGGAGTGAATTGATTAAAGTTGTGCAATTTCAGAGGGGTAATTGAAGTTTTGTTAATTTCAGGGGAGTAATTGACGAAACTTACAATTTCAGGGGGGTAATTGCCTATTTACTCAATTATAAATGTTTGGGCATCCCTGTGGAACAATTAATCCAAGTCTTCAATTACCTTTTCATTCTGATAAAAATTCCATAGGATTTCAATCATTCTTTGTTCCTCATAATTATCATAAGATTGTTCTTTTGATCCATCAAAGACAACATCTCTACGGTATTTGAGATAAGTAGGTAAGTCCCTTGAATACTCTGCAAAAATACAAAATGTTAGACAATCATTTTGACTGTGGTAAAAATTTATTAAACCTACATACTTCAAAAATGAAGAGTATCAGTCAGTGTCTGACACGTATCTGATACTGGTGTGCGTCTGATGCGTCATGATAATAATTTAAATTAATGTTAAAATACTTTCATCAATACTTATAAGATTGGAGAGGGTTAGGTAGCTCAACTGGTCTGAGCTAAGGGATTAAAGGAGGTGAGGAGTAAAAGTACAGGGTTCAAGTCCTGGAAGGAGAAAAATACTAACATAATAATTAACATACAAACATTTGTCATTCAACAAAAAAAATACTTATAAGATACATCGCTGGCATTTCTCACCGACTAAAGACACAATTTCATATGGACATTATACATGTTCAATGTCCAATACATCTTACTTACTAAAGAAACAAAATTGTATGTTTTTGTGACAAATTCATAGTTAAGAATATATATTGATATAGGCGGAGGGAAAATATGTAGCTATTGTTCTACACTAAAAATTCATAACAACCTTAACCGTTGATATCTTTCTTTACTAACATGAAATGCCAATTCTGCAGTATATTTTCCAATACCTAAGTTTCCATCATTAGCTTATCATCCTTAACAACATTTATGCAGCAATAGCAGAAAAATGATAAGTTAGCTTATAGTATATGAATTTATAGTAAATAGCTTATTGAGAACAATAACAGTACTCATTAAGAAATCAAATAATCTTGAAATTTACATGAATGCAGAACCGAATTCAAGCACTATACAGTTAGGGTTTTGAGGGAAGAAAAAAAGGGGAGCAATAGAGAGAATAAACGGAAGGAGAAACTTACCAATAGGGGTGGAAAATAATATGGTGGGTTGGGCTCCGGGGAAGTTTCACGGCGGATCACGGTGAGGCTGACGGTGTTGAGCTCCTCACAGTGGTGACAGTTTGGGTGGAAAAAAGGGTGTTTCGGATTATTATGGCGATTAAGGGTTGAGATTTGATGACTTGGGAAAATAAAGAGATCTAAGCACTTGATTTGGTATAAAAATTAGGGTTATATATTTTTTTTAAGGAAATGTTAAATTTTAATTTTTTTTGAGCGAGGGTTAAATTTCTTTGGTAAATTTAAAACTTTTTTTTTACAAGAATAAACTTATATCATTTCATTTCTCACGATATGGTAAATACAAGATGAAATCAACTCGAAAACTTGGTGACTAGCATTATATTATGACGCCTTTGCTAAGCAATGAGTAACACAATTAGCTTGTCTCCTAATAAAACTTATCTCAAAGTTTAGATATTAACATATGCTTAATAAATTGCCAAATTCGAATTGATTCGCGGAGCTATAATCAATGTCGTCTACCACTAGCTTGCAATCTAGCTCAATTGACACTTTTGATAACCCCAACTCACCAAGTCAAATTATAGCTTCCTTAACCCAATTGCTTCTGCTTCCATTGGACGAGGGCTTCCTTCAAACCATTTCATTAGCGCTTTAATAAAATGTCCCTGAGTGTCTCGAATACACATTCCAATACCAAATGTCGTTGATTATAGAAAATGGCAGCGTCCACATTACACTTCACATAACCCTTTACTGGTGGTTTCTGATTCGTGTCTGTAATAGGATGCTGTACAGCAGAACTTGTTTTCTGATCTCGGACAGATATCCATTCCTTTAAGTTGTCATGCGCTAGCTGAATAGATACATCTGGCTCCTTCACCTCGTCATGCCACACCTTTTTGTTACGTCTCTGCCATAGACATCACATGATCATGATGATATTTGTCACCACATCTCTGGATAACCTACAGAAAATTGAAAATAGGTCTGCAAAATCAGCTGCAATGTTAACAAAGTCAGCAATTGTTTCCCGTAGTCCTGCTTCCATCCATATTTTCTTCGCTTTCTCACATCAAACAAAAAAGTTCCATTCATTTTCATAATGGTTTTCGCAATAAGGACAGTTGTTCGAACAGTCAACACCCTTATCTTGAAGCCTCATACATCTAGGTAAGCAACCGTTGAGCATTCTCCAAACAACAACTTTAACACGTTGCGGAACACACATACTCCATATTCTGCTCCACTCACCATGTACTCTTAATTCTTCATTGTCAATAAGAGTTTCCATTGTGTATCTATATGCCGACTTAACCGTATACAGACCCTTGTTGTTAAACTTCCACACATATTTGTCCTCCCTCTCTTGCTGCAATGTGACGTTGTTGGCTATCTCTTCTACGCCTCTATCATTAAAAAACCCCCTAATAGCTTCCTAATTCCAGCGCCCCTCCATTCGAGATCAAGTCTACAACTGTCAAATTTTCCAATCCATGCACTCTTAGTGTCGTAATGAAATAATTATCCACATTTCTCAACCACGGTTGATACCATACTTTTATCTTCTTGCCATTTCCCACACACCATCTAAGTCCTCCACTAACTAACACCTATGAAGCAATGATACTACACCATACATAACTTGGGTTGTGGCCTTGACGAGCCCTCGAAAAGTGACTCATTGGAAAATATCTTTCTTTGTAGATCCTTGACTCTATAGTACCTTGGTTAGTCATCAACTTCCAACCCTCCTTCCATGGCATAGCCAAATTAAAACCATAAAGTTGTTCCCTTCCAAAAAGAATTAATCATTATATGAATTTCCTCCCCTAAAGTTGTTGGTAACAAAAAGGTACTTAGACCATCCTCATTAGTGAGGTCTTAACCATTAAAGACCTAGTACCTAATAGGTACTCTTATTGGAGATTTTTTGTTTTTGGGTCTTCTAAGACCCATGGTCTCACTTAAGATTCTCATTCTTAAGTGGATCCCACACTACTTTTTTATTAAAATAATATGTTATTGTTGAAATGTAAATTATGAAAAGTTATTGGTGGGACTCATTTAGACTTTTTGTTTGAGGGTCTTCGTTGGAGTGATCAAGTGCTTATTAAGTACTGTTATTAAAAAATTATAAAAGAGTGATGTGTTCACGTGAGACCAGTTTAATAACTTTAAATTAAAGATATTCATTGTGGATGCTCTCATGCAATATGTTGGAATCGATTATGCTACCGATTTGATAACAATCTCTCTCCTTGCCTTTGACAGATGTTTTCTGTGCCATTGTTGTAGTTTCCTCCACACTTTGTCCCTTAAGTATCCTAAAATTGCCTTCTTGTTCCTTCCCACCATAGATGGTAGCCTAACTACCTGTCTGCCCTTAACCTCTGACACCTGCAAGATGTTTCGAATAGCATCTTTATCCTCCTCCATATTGTTTTACTGAAAAAGATTCCTAACTTTTGAAAATTAATGGCTTGTCTGGATACTTCTTCATACGATTTTAGAATCTCTTGTATTTTAGTACACTCTTGAATATTGGCCCTGCAAAAAAATAAAACAATCATCAGCAAATAACATGCGTGTGAGGAGTCGTACAAATTTAACCCTTAACTAGACCATCGACCGGTGCTAATGCACGGGTTATCGAAGGTAATATTTGACGGTAATAAGTAACAAAATAATTTAGATGAATGTCATGATTGTCATATAGTATTTCATAATATCAAGAAGCATAGACGTTGGTACTATACCATATACATAATATTTCCATGACATCGTCCTTGATACCATAACGTAACATAAGAAGTTAAGTATAGCGAGACGGGTTAACGGTTATTCCTTTCCAAAAAAATAGCATCTAATTAGGAACATAATTTTATTTTACTTTAGATAAACATTAAATGCAAAAGTGTGGAGGGAAAATTAGGTTAAAATTAGGTTAAGTATAGCGAGACGGGTTAACATTTATAAGTAAGAAATATAGCGAGACGGGTTAACGGTTATTCCTTTCTAAAAAATAGCATCTAATTAGGAACATAATTTTATTTTACTTTTTAGATAAACATTAAATGCAAAAGTGTGGAGGAAAAAATTAGGTTAAAATTAGGTTAAGTATAGCGAGGTGGGTTAACATTTATAAGTAAGTGATATATTAACCTCATGTGTTTATAGTAACTAATATGACCTCTTTTTAAGTTCTGATTCTTATTTAAAAGAAGGAAATGTTAACTTGTGTATTTAACAAAAGTTTAGAAGCTAAATATAAATAGTTTTTTTGAAAATTGTACGTTCGATATATTAAAAGTTTAAAATTTTATCTTCTTAATACAAAAGTTATCTTGTTAAAATCCGATTAATCGGAAAAAAAATTGAGCAAACTTTGCCCCATAAAACAATCACATTCCATTTTGTGTAGGTCAAGTGTGCCCACTTTTTGTAATGAAAGTTGCAGCTAAGAATTTTCCAGTAATCCTAGAAGCCTTTCCCTGTTACATATCAATGCTCCCATTTGTTTATTATCATCTTCCCTCTCTTTAAAAAACATGCATGTCTCTCAGATTTCCCATTCATTATTAATGTTTGTTAATTTTTGGCAAATTGAATGCCACTATCACGTAATTTTCATATTGTGTCATGTCATGTCATGTCTCACGTCAATGTCAAAAATATGGCATGTACACCACAAAAATAGCATTTTTTTAATTTAGTATATTTTAAGGAATATTTTTAATTTACTTATTTTGTGACCTTTCGTATTGAATATTTTAAATAACTTTTGACCCTTTCTCACTCCCAAAAAAGACCCAAACTTTTTATTTGCAAGAGGAGAGACCATCAAGTAAAATAATAATTTGTTAAAAAAAAAGTAAATTAACAATTTAAATTAGGGGTGTAATAAGGAAATCCAAATTCACCAATAATTTGCATAAGAGATATACATATTGTCTTCGGTAGTTTTTTATTAGGTTAATAGACCTTTACCCTCCTATAAAAAAATTTGTCAGATTTCATCCTTGTAAAAAAAATTTGTTTTAGAATACCCCTTAACCCAACTGACTGTGCATTTTTGCTTATGTGGCATGTTGTATCACCTTTTTTTTGATGATGTGGCGTGCTGACTGTATAATTATTTTGATTAAGTACACGTGGCATTTGTGATTTTTTTAAATAAAATAAAAAAATTCTTAAAAATTTTAAAAAGCGAAAGAAAACTTACAAAATTCTAGAAAATTAATAAAATTGAAAAAAAAATACCGAAAATTTTTAAAATTATGGAAAAATTAATAAAAATAAATAAAAATGATTCAAAAAATCTGGTAAAATGAAAAATAATGAAAAAAATCTGGAAATATTTTTAAAAAAATGTGAAAAAGATTAATATATATTGAAATTTATGAAATTTTTATTCCAAAATATCATATTTAAAAAACAAAAAAGATTGATCATTTTTAAAAAAACAAAAATTTTGAAAAAAGATTAATCATATTTAAAAAAACTAAATTTTCGAAAAAATAATGGAAAAGATTAAAATAAAAATTCTTACTTTTGAAAAAAAATATGAATTTTTTCCAT